>Ga0272442_10000021_pt1 | contig 231647 bp, 268 predicted proteins | sample SSMForm2O_FD_200262 | JGI IMG/M metagenome (GOLD analysis project Ga0272442, IMG submission 200262) | Marine sediment archaeal communities from Little Sippewissett salt marsh, Falmouth, MA, United States - SSM-Form-2O | ecosystem: Environmental > Aquatic > Marine > Wetlands > Sediment ...
AAGTAGTAGTTCATCTAATTCTTCAAGTAGTAGTTCATCTAATTCTTCAAGTAGTAGTTCATCTAATTCTTCAAGTAGTAGTTCATCTAATTCTTCAAGTAGTAGTTCATCTAATTCTTCAAGTAGCTCTAGAAGTAGTAGTATGAGCTCGTCTTCAAATTCGTCAGCTAGCTCAGCGTCATCTGCTAGTTCGGCGTCTCCAGAGTATCCTAAAGTTGACATCACAGTATCTTGGGATGAAGATGTTCTTGTAGATACCGATGAGCTTGATTTTATGGGTAAGACATTCACCAATGGACAAACCCATACCTATGACTCCAATAAATATATTCATTATGATTTTTCTGGTCGCCATGAGGAGTTTTGGAGTGCTTACACATCTGCAATTGGCAGTCACGATAGACTGATGCTTCAGAATTCTTGGAGAAACTACCCTTGGACAACCTATTACACTTTTACGCATGATTTTTATAATGCTGACGTTTATCTCTTTCAAGAATGGTCTCCTGACAAAAAATTAGACATGGAAAGGTATGATATATTCTGGTACACTCTTACACCTTCACTTTCTTATACATTGACGTTTGGAACAACTTATAATACAGTGTCAGCTGGTGTTTCTACTAAAAACCAGGACGCAAGCTCATTGCCATTTTCTAAGAATATTGCAGACGGGTTATTTGGTTATGTTACTTTCACAAACGGTGTTACAATCACTTGGTCAAGAAATAATTCTGTCAACTGGGGAACACAAACTGTTACACCTTATATGTAAATATTAAATGGAGAATTAATTATGATTATTGTAAGCGGATGTCCTAGAAGTGGAACAAGTCTTATGATGGACACCTTAAGAACCGCCCTCGGAGATGATCGAATACTTGGTGCTAAATTCCCACAAGAACACACTCCCAAAAAAGGACCAAACGAATCCAGCTCCCGCTTTGCGGCTAGAAAATATGTTCTTGATAAACACAAAAAATCCAGGAACAAACAACAAGAAAAAACTAAGGACATGAATCCAAATGGCTTCTTTGAGTGTCGTTATTCAGTTGGCGGTGTATTGTGGCATCTTGGAATCGAAGATATATGCACTCCTGAGAAGGTTTGCAAGGTTGTTTCTCAAGGCTTGATACATACTGATCCTAAATGGGTTGATAAGATTATATATATGATACGTCATCCAAAAGCTGTAGCTACGTCCCAAGAGCAACTAAAACGCTCCAATCTTCCATTGGATGATCTCGGTGTAGTCCATACTCCAAAGATGTTTGTTGATACAACATATAAAGCAGCGGTTTGGCTTAAAAAATACTCTAATATTCCTATTATTATTATTGATTTTGATGATCTTATCTCTGATCCAGACAATGTCTTATCAAACGTTCAAGAATTTGTTGGAGAAGGAGATTTCTCAAGTCATCCTGTCGATAAAACCCTGAGACGCAGTAAATACAAGGATATTCCTTCTCTTCTATGGGATATGGCAGAATCTATGTATGAAGCCATGTCAAAGCAAGACTACGACTCTGTTATTAAGACGTTTGAGTCTAACAACGGCAGTATTATAAGAGATTCTGGTCGCCATGCGTGCGCTAGGCTAGGGCGTAGAGTGTCTTATAGAGAATGCCTTAACTGTTATAATAACAAAAAAGTAGCTGCCAATTTTAGATTAAATGCTGAGAAAAGAGGAATTGTTTGGAGAGAAGAGCCATGCTTGTTTGAGTGTGGTTTTTCTTGTGAAGAAGGCTTTGATCACAAAACAATTGAAGAAAGTATATCAGAGAATCACTGGGAGGATTTTTAATTGCATGGGATTATTCAAAACTGTAAATGTTGCTAAGTTCGATATTCCTGTTAATAGCAATATTAATAACATAAATGACTTTTTTGCTTCGCGCAATATTACCGCTGGAAGGATTTTGAAGGTTAAGACCGTCCCTCGTGATGATAAAATGCAAAGCATATATGTTTTCTATATAAACGGCAAACTTGATAATCTGCCTATACCTCCCGGCCTTGAAGGAGAACCTGGAGTTGATGGACAACAAGGCCCTGTTGGAGACACGGGAGTCAATGCATATACTGTAGAAGCTGTATGTGTTTATTTCTATAGATAATCATTGAAAATAACTCATAAGGCGTTATAATTATTATAGTAACATGAATTATTTTATTCACTAGTAATTATAATGAGGTCAGATAAATGGCAATAATCAATCCAGTACCAGACACTCCGCTAGGCCCAGATCACCTCAAGGTCCATGATGTTATTAGATCAGATGACGCTGCTCCAAATCAGTCACTTTGGGTAGATGCATCTGGTAGAATCAATACTCAGGCTAATGGTATTTATATAGGTGAAAGCTATATCGCACGTGATTCTGTTTCTAATGAATTGAATATTGCCAATATTGACGCTTCTAATGAAATAAATTATGGCGATGAAGATTATGATGTTAATATCGATGCTTCTAATGAAATAAATATGCACGCGGATGTTGATATGAATGGCAATTCATTGACAAATGCCGCCGGTTTAATTTCTCAATGGACCAATGATTCTTCTTATGAGCTTCAATCCAATAAAGGATCCGCGCTTGGCTATGCTTCATTGGATGGCGGTGGTAAAGTTCTTGTGTCAGAACTTCCTTCTGCTGTTATGATATACAAGGGCACATGGGATGCTTCAACTAATACTCCGACGCTCGCAGATGGTTCAGGGGACGCTGGAGATGTTTATAGAGTATCAGTAGCGGGAACTCAGGATCTTGGCTCAGGAAGCATAACATTTGGCGTAGGAGACTATTGTATTTATAATGGTTCAACCTGGGAGAAATCTGATACGACTGATGCTGTCGCTTCTGTCAACGGATATACAGGGGTGGTTGCTCTTGCTCATTCAGACATCAATACAATCCTTGGTGATGGTGAGTATCATTTGGACTCAGCCACGGAATCAGCCTTGACGGATGCTAATGCTCAATTATCAGCACTACATACGGATGGGACGCCGACTTTTACATCTGTAACTACCGACACAGTTCGGGCGATTGATGGTGACGGACTTCAATTATTTGATGATGGGGGGAATGGAATATTTGTTAAAGATGGTGGAAATGTTGGTTTCAACACAACTGATATTGAAAGCGCTGGCTCAACATATAAAGCTATTGAGGCGTATGCTTCAACGCTGGTTTTTGGTGCGTCAACTGCTGGACTTGGCCTTGCTTCAAATGCTTACAATGATGGAGCTTGGAAAAGAAAAATAGCAGATGAGGCCGCAATGATTTATATGTCTACAAGTGGAGGTATATATTTGCGAACCGCTGGTTCTGATTCCGCTGATTCTACTATCAGTTGGACTGAGGCAATTAGGGTTCATAATAGTGGTAATGTTTCAGTTGGTACAGCAGACTTTCCAACCCCAGCCAGTTATAAATTTTTTGTCAAAGCATCAGATACTGGATTGGCTGATGCTGATTTTTATGCTTCAGCAGTTGCTGCGTTTGAATGTAATGGGGCTTGTTATTTAAATTTTGTAACACCTAATGATCAACCAGGCGGTATAGCAATGCAGGATGAAGATGGGCATACAGCTACTCTTGATTATGATCATAACACAAATAGTTTTAGAATGTCTGGCGTAGGATGGACTGATACATTACATATTACTAATGCTGTTGATACAGGTGGAACTGATTCTGGATATATAACATTATCTGTTGGTGGTACAACTAGGTATATTAGACTTAATAGTACGAGTTAGAATATGAAAATCAAACGAACCATATTTAGTAGACCATATGCATTTAATAACAAAGTTTCGTCGCGATGTCGAAACACAGGCGTTTATCAAGGAAATGCTTATTAGAGATATGAATGCACAGTTATATAATAACTATTTGAATGATATGTTTAATGATTATTGGGGCGCGTTTTCTTTTCTAGATGCGCTTAATGATATATCGCATGTTAGGAATATTAAGGAGAATGTAAATGAAGGTTAAAGAAATAGTTTCTACTGTTGAAGGAATCGAGATATCACTTAAAGCAGATTGGACTCCTAAACAAGCTAATTGCTTATCAAAAATAAAGCGTGCTCTTGTTGGAGAATATGAAGACTATATGGAATCTGTTAAAGCTTACGATAATGCTAGAATTAAGCTTGTAAAAGAATTTGCTGAGAAAGATAAAGACGGCAATCCTGTTTTTACAGATGATAATTCTAGTTATAAAATAGTAGACACAGCTGGTTTTAGAAACAAATATGAAGAGAAAATAAAGCCACTTGTTGATGAACTTGAAGAAATATCGAATAAGGAAATTGATATAAAGTTTGATAAATTTAATATTGATGATTTCCCTAAAAACTGTCCCGCTGAAGCTGTTTATAAAATGTATGCTTTGATAGAAGACTAGATTAGATGGAGTAACGAAGTGTGGCGAAGAGTTATTGGAATGATCCTTATGCGAGTTGGAATGACCCATGTTATACATGGCAGGGAGATAATTTTTGCTCGTCTTCCAGTAGTGCTTCATCTGATTCTAGTTCATCAGTGTCAAGCTCAAGTTCTGTTTCTAGCTCAAGTGTATCGAGTAGTTCAAGGTCATCTGATTCAAGTTCTAGTATCAGCTCTTCGAGCAGATCTTCATCAAGTATAAGTTCAGATAGTTCATCATCTATTTCAAGTTCTAGTAGCTCAATATCAAGTCTATCGTCGTCTAGCATTAGCTCTGATTCTAGCAGTAGTATTTCAAGCGACAGTTCTTCTTCTGTATCATCTGATTCATCTTCCAGTAATTCATCATCGTCTTATGCATCTTATTTAAAATACTATGAAGACTGGACTAATCTTGATGACTGGACGACTACAGACGGAACTCCAACTGTAGGTTCTGCTCTTAGCTCACCTCCGTTTTCTGGTAATGTGTTAAAACTGGATGATGGAGATCCTGATTGTGGAGTATCGCAAGATTTCTCTCCAGTGTTAGGTATTAATCCTCATATAACTTGGTATTTTTACGCACATAATAGCGACGATCTTGAAATCCAGCTTTATGATAATAATAATGATTTAATTGTAAAAGCGGGGTTTTTAAGTGTTCAGAATGTATTATACACTGAAAATGGAGCTCAACAAACAGAGTTAGGTGGATGGAGCACAAAGACATGGTACAAGTTAGAGCTAAAGGATTGGGATTGGCAAAATGAGACTGTTGGATTTTATCTAAACGGTGTTAAGAAGTGGGACGCAAATATCTATGCCGGAACAAAGAGTATCAGATATATTAAGTTTTTATCTGGCGGTACTTTTGGTACTCAGGTTGGTCCTTTAAATATAAACGAAACTCAGCCTTCAAGCAAGTCTTCGAAGAGCAGTAGGTCAGGATCATCAAAAAGTTCCAAGAGTAGTAAATCTAGTTTAAGTTCTAGCTCTTCTGACAGTAGTGCATCGTCAGACAGCAGCCGCAGTAGCAGTTCTATCAGTTCAGATTCATCGAGTTCCATTAGCAGCAGTTCAATTTCTAGCGATTCGTCGTCTAGTACTTCCTCTTCAAGTATAAGCTCTGATAGCTCAAGTAGTGTTAGTTCTGATAGTTCTTCTAGTGTTAGTTCTACATCTAGTGATAGCTCATCTTCTGTCTCAAGCGATAGCAGCTCGTCTATATCTTCTTCAAGTATATCTTCTTCAAGTACTTCCTCTTCGAGTGTGTCTTCTTCAAGTACTTCCTCTGATAGTAGTTCTTCATTAAGCTCAGACAGCTCTAGTTCAGTCAGCTCTGACAGTAGTTCATCGATAAGCAGTAGCTTGTCTTCTTCAAGTTCTGTTAGTTCTTCTAGTATATCTTCATCCAGTAGTGTATCTGATAGCAGCGTATCTTCTAGTAGCTCGAAGAGCAGCTCTTCAGTAAGTAGCAGCTCTACTAGCTCCTCTTCAGTAAGTAGTTTGTCTTCGACGAGTAGCTCATCTATTAGCTCTGAATCCAGTTCTTCAAGATCTTCATATAGCTCTAGTAGTATTTCTTCCGATAGCTCAGATAGTTCTAGTAGTACATCAAGCTCTTCTTCTTTATCTAGATCTTCTTTTAGTTCCAGTTCTGTATCGTCTTATAGCAGTCAATCAAGCTTAAGCAGTTTCTCTAGTTCTAGCGCTCAAAAAACACTACAGGCTGTTTGTTGTGTGAGACTTGAAGATCCTATTGTTACCAAAGATGGCTATACTGTTGATGATTGGGCGCCAGGTAATTACTATTATATTGGTCCTTGGACTATATATGTAAGCAAATCCCAGTGTGATCCGAATGCTCCATTTGATACTCCTTGCTGTCCTCCATGTGCATCTTGTTTTTCATCAAGCAGTTCTAGCACTAGTTCTTCTAGTAGCTCTGGCGCATGACATCATACATTACCTATTGACATTTAATCATTAATGTGTATAATTATACCCTTTTAGTTTCTGCAACTTATTTAATGGAGGTTAAATATGCAGAGTATTAAGAATTGGTTTAAGAATGTTATTGGTGAAGCAGTTAGCAGTAAGAAAACTCTTGCAACAGCAGGCGTTGTTGGAACACTTGGGCTTACCAATCCTAAGTATGTTCTTATTGCTTTCGGTATCTGGTGTGTATGTCAGGCAGCAGTTGATGTTGCTAAGGTAATGAAGGGTAGTAAATAGTTATTATTGTGCCCTAATAAAAATAAAGCCCGTCATTAAGGCGGGCTTTTTATTTGTACTTAGGTTACTGTGATGTTCCATTGATAGTCGCCATCTATTTCACATCCACAAAATGAACATAGTTTCTTTGAATCGTTTTTACTATAACTAATATTATATGTTCTTACTATATCGCCCTCTAATACTACATCAAAGTGCGGTGAAACTCCTATGATCCTTATCATGTTTCTTTCCCAGTTATTTTCTGTTGTCAAAATTGTTAGCTTCATTGCTCTGAATACTTCACACAACTCATCAAAATTATTGTTATAAAACTCAGCTGCGATATATATTATGCCTCTTCTTTCTAATAGTCCTGGCTTACTCATCTGTTGTCTCCTAGTTCTATTGCTCTGTCTACCATATTTCCTATCTTTAATATAGACTGCTTGTTGTCATATCCTTTCAGTAATGCGTCCACCATTCTATTGATTCCGTTTGGCTCTGCGAAGTTAAAATGCATTCCCTGGTTTACCCTGTACATAAATATATGCCTTATTTTTTCTTCAAACCCACTGTCAAGTGAAACCATTACTTGGACCTTAATATCCTTGACTTGTCTTGTGTTAAATGTCATTTTTACTTTTGATGTTGTAGGAAACCCACATGCATTTTTACTTGTAGTTTGTACCACTCCATCTACACTAAAGCTGTAATCTTCACCCATTATTTTGTCTAGCAGACTAAAAGCATGAGTACCTAGAATAGATAGTACGTGTTCTTGTCTGAATCTTCCTTGTTGCTCTATGTATATTTTAATCTCTTTATTATATATATCGAATGCCGATAATATATCGCTTTCCAATGTTTCAGTCATGAATGTATATGTATAGTCGCAGGCTAAAAGCGTTCCTTGATCTATTGACATATCACATAAAGCCTTTGCATCTCTTAGATTACAAGTGAATGCCTTTTCACACATAACATCTTTACCATGTCTAATGCAATCGCTTACTATTTTGTAGTGAGTATTAACCGGCGTGGCTACTATGACTCTATTTATTCTTGGATCTGTTAATATATGTTTGTAGTCTCTCGTGGCAGTGACTACTTCCATGTCTTTAATTGATTTCAATGCTTGCTTGATCTTACTACCCCAATACCCTACGCCTATTAGTCCTATTTTAGCCATTTTTATGCCCTGAGTATAGTTCTGCCGCTATTTTCTTTTCTTCTTCAGTAACTGCACCTAAAATGTCTTCTACAAGCTCTATTGTTATATTGCTGTAGTCTGGATCTTGGTATGTGGTAGATAGATTTTGCATTGTGAGCAATGATGTTCTAAGCAGTTCTTCATTTGATCTGTTTTTGATGATTTTGGCTGGGTTTCCTACTGCTATAGTTTTATCTGGTATGTTTTTTGTGACAACGCTGCCGGCTCCAACTAGACTTCTGCTCCCTATTGTCACCCCTGGTAATATAATGGATCCATATCCAATGTATGCATAGTCTCCTATGCGTATTTTAAGTCCGCCTGGCCTCATACTATTACTTGGACAATGAGTCGCTACAAATACATTCCCTGCTACAATTGCATATTTACCAATGATAACATCTCTTGTATGTAGATCTATTGTGCCCCATATTCTAGTTCCTTCGCCTATCTGTATTCCATTCTTTATCAGGTGGGTATTTTTATCATGTGTCAGGCTCTTCATACTCTACTCCAATGGGTCTTTGACCTTGCCTTGGTTTACTAGTTTGCAGTATTCGGTATTGCATTCGAGTGCCATTCGATTACCCCTAAATCCATGAGCAAAACACTTCTCTCTTGGATTAAATGTTGGGTCTTGTGCGCGTAATAGTACTTGCTCAAATTCTTCTATGTCGCTAGTAATTTTAGCAATTCTTAAATGTTCTGCTGTAGGAGTGCTTACTGTTGAGCATGGATAGAAGTAGCCGTCCGCTCCAAGAGTTATCTGGAAGTAGCCATATACACAATGATCAAAGTCAAATCTTTCTATATCTGTAAACCATGGATAATTCCAGAATATATATGGTTTCTCATCTTTGCTTTCTGAAACAAGTGGCGCCAGCCACGCTTCATATTGTTTATCTCCCGGCACTTCAACCATTTCTTTATACTTCTTTACATCGTCAAATGATTGATTGTACATAGCGAATGGTATAGAAAACCTTACAGAGTCTACTCCAATGTCTTTTGCTATATTCACAAGCGTGGAGAACTTCTCAGGGCTTGCTGTGTGCTCTGATATTAGGTATCCTAGCCTTATAGCATGTCCTTTGCCTGCTTTCTCTCTGATGTCCACAGCGCGCTTAAGAGCGTCTATAACCTCCCAGAACCTTTCTGTGTGTCTATGTCGCTTAACCTTTCCCCATCCCCATGGAGTAGCTGCGTCTAATGAAACCTGAAGATATGATATAGTATCACCGTCGGCTAGTCTGTTGAGTTCAGTAAGAAAGCCGGTTTCTTGGTCTAGGCGTTTGAGAGCATATCCGTTGGTATGTATACCAAAGTGATTTCCATATTCTCTCGTTTTAGCCATGAATGTCATAAAGTATGGATTCATAAGAGGTTCTGTATATGCACCTCCATATATATGCTGTGGAATTCGTCCTGCTATATTATCCAGAAGATGAAGACCCGTTATTTCCCAATCACCAAGTGCCTTTATGAACTTTTCGCCCGCACAATTTTTTGATACAAAACCGTTGGCTACATAGTTACCAGTTCCAGTTTCTATGCTATATACATCTTGCATACTTCCCTGCTCAATAGCAATAATTTTTGCATTTCCATGTATGGTACCGTCAAAAATTGCCTTTCTTTTCCTGGTTATTGATGGATTAGTTATACTAAAAAATTTGATGATGTCAGATGTTTTTGAAACTCGTATTTGAGTTTGTGCTTTGTTAACGCCCTCTCTTGTGGAAATTCCATATCTAACTTCTATAATATCTAATGCTTTTTTGATACGGTCTATTATATTATTATCTGTATTAGATATGGCAATTGTAGTTGTGGAATATGATCCTTCTGCATCGAAAATGCCACTTAGGAATCCTATCATAAAATCATATGATTTTTTGTGTGATTCCATAATGTTTTGTATTTCATCAACTTGTGATTGAATATTTACCTGTATATAATGCAATTCTTTATTTGTACCTTGCATCTTTCCGCTACAAAATTTTAGATGTGGCATATATGATTTAAATCTTTGTATTGCTTCATAGTCTGTAAGGGCTAGTCTAAAGTTTCTGCATTTTTCATCATATGCTTTGCCGTACCTCTTCCTTTTATACATATGATTTCTCAGGCACCCATCGCCATTTGCGATACCACATATCCACCCTTCCTTAAAATCTTTACTTTCTGTACATGTTTTGCTTGGATATGATATCCATCTGATGTTTCTTGAGTGTCTTTTAGTTGCCTCTGTATATCTTTGATCTATTCTTAGCCATTTATGGTCTGGTGTGCATTCTGTAACACCTTTATTTGTTATAAGTTTGATTGTTTCTGCTTGCCTAATGCCAATCCATTTGACTTTTGTTTTGGTATTTTTCCAGTGAGTTCCGGATATGCCTTTCTTGAATCCGATCAGCTCGTCTCCTACCCGTAAATCCTGTATCGGCTTATATTTTAGTTCGCTTGTTAAAACCATTGTATCTGCAGCATGACAATATTCACAAGACAATTGACAAGGCTTGATATGATCTGCCGGCAGGTGTATTTCAAACTGTTTTGGATATACTGGTTTGCCATTGAAGAACTGAGACGGATCATCTTTCATATGGTTCATCAACTGATCCCAGTATAAGTATTCCTTTATCCTTGGGTCTTCTCTTTCATTCTCAATCATACTATCTCCTTGATTTCTTTGTCTGTAGTCTCTAGCACGCCTATTCTCTCTTCTAATTCGCCTATGATTCTGTCATAGTCTTCTTTCTTCTCTCTGAAGTGGTTGTACCACCATTTATTCACAAGTCTTTTCTTATGGTATCCATCTCTAAGAAGCTTGAAATAGAGTCGATTCTTTCTATCTATGAAATATTGGCTATCGTTGCTCTCATGATGATATCCATGGAATATTATTATGTCTGACAAGGCTGGGCTCGTATTTGCTTCTATTGGTCCGCCATGTATACATCCACTAATCGTAATAGGAGCTTTTGTCCTAAACAATCTATTATAATTAAATTGCTTAAGCTTTCCACCTTTCTTTTTATCAAATATTAATAACGTTCTATAGTAATCTTTATCATGCATTCTTGCATCATCTGGAACATACAGGAACTCACCTGTATCCAGCTGCAGATGATATTCCGACTCACAAATCCGCTGCTGATACTTCAAAAGACCATCAAATCCATGTGTATATATCCATCCCTCAGGAATACCAAAAACCCTACATCCATTATTCTTTGCCAATTCTACTGTATTGTCCTGAGAGCAGTCGTCTAATATGATTATCTTATCTGTTATTCTTCTTGCTGAATCAATGAGCTTTTGCAGAAAATGCGCTTGGTTTGATGTATGACATACAACTGTAATATCGCCTATATCAATTCTTTCTGCCTTAATGTCATCTACAAGAGCGCGCATTTCACCATCACTAAGTTTCCATATCTCACTCATGAAGCTGTCTCCGTTCTATTCGTCATAGAACCCCTGATCAAATGTCCACTTGAACATTTCTCTTATTAATTCTTTAGTCTTATTAGTGTGCTTCCAGTTTTGATATTTATCTTTTGGTGTTTTATTAACTACCGGAATTGTTATAGAGTCGTCTATTGGCACGCCCAGCTCTTTCAATTTAACAGGGAATTGATCCATATCTTCCATCTTTACTATGGTAAGATTATCTGGTATCTTACCATCTATATTAAAGTAATCCCAGAAGCTTAGAGCGGATCCGCCATTCTTATGTTTCATTTCATCCCTAAACCACTCCACAAACTCTCCAAACTCCCTATCATTAGCCGCAAATGATTGCCTATTCCTTCTTCTATGCTCATTGTTTAAGTTGTGAAGCCTTCTCCAGAATCTCCAGAAAGAAGGTAGCAAGTCATAAGGATTACGTATGAGAGTAATAATCTTGTTTTCTTCTAGGTTAAATGTCGGAACCTGGATCTTTCTGCTGAGGGGTTCATGGTAATTTCTTAATACAACTCTTCCATGAGGTCTATGAAAGGAATCATCTTGTCTTTCTAGATATACTTTAATTGAAGTACCACCACATTTCATGCAGTGTAAGAAACCTACTTTGAACTTTGGACTGTATATCATAGTTAAATCTCTCTTGTGTTTTGTATATATATAATTATAACACAGACACAAGACGAGTCAATAACTTAATCATATACAAGAAACCCACCACCCAAAAGCGGTTTATCCACAAACAAACCGCTTTTGGGTGTTACAAGCACAGGCACAGCTAGCGCAAATAGTTGTATCGTCTATCGAAAAGCGCAGCTACATCTGCGTGGGTATTAATATCTTTGATGTTACCTAGATCTGCTTTCTGTTTCTTGTTCTTATCTATTTGACCATAAGCTTTTATGTTGAATATCTCGCCCGTACTATTTTCAATCATAAAGTATCCGGTTGACCCACAATCCAGATAGGTATATTTTCTTTTCTCACGTATTACCCATGTATATGATTCTGTCAAGTTGCCCATGTCATCAAAAAATGCACCGTTTGTATAACCATTTTTTATAAGGTCGTCACGCTGCCACATGTTTAAATGATTAGCTATCTCTTCTACTGTCATTTAGTTCTCCTTATATTGCCTTACAGTAGTGTTCCTGGTGCAAATACACCGCCAACAGCGCCGCGTCTATGACACTTCTCACATGGATGTGTAAGGTGATGTTTACAGCACATCTTTCCTACAGAATGTTATTGTAGCTTTTGGTGCATATATCCCATGCATACCTTTATGATATGTATAAGCACAGCCCGGCGTTTCTTCTGGCTTCTTATATATCCAGTTTCTTCCGCAGTGACAACACACATAAATAATTTCTTGTGGGGTTTCTTGTAGTATATGATCGCAATGATCGCAATCTTTATTGCTCATTGTTAATTCCTTTCCTATTCTGCTTCAAGATCAAACTTACACCATGGACACTTTCCGTTCTCTGGTCGCATAAACGTGAATAGACTTTTGCATTTTGGACAGCTTTCATAATCTGATGCTTGTGTTTTATCAAGCAACGCCTCTCTTATGACATCCCAATTAACATAAGGTTTACCACCAGTACGTGGGTTTTCCTTTAATGGACAGCCAAACGCCGCATCATCAATATACAGAGGACAATACATCTTCCGACTTTGATTCCAATCTATCTGTTGCGGGTTTTCGTTTATCCCGTGCAGAAAAATCCCCTTTTCGCAAAACCAATTTACTGCGTCCTCAAGGGTCTGACCTGAGCGTACAGTCCATAAATAAATCCAATTATCTTCCTTTACTAAGTCTTTAAGAGTTTCAACTGCTCCAGGTACATCTTCACCTATATCTGGGAAACAATGGTCAACACATGTTCCATCAAAATCTACAGCGATATTCATATTATTTAACTCCTGTACTCCCAAATCCGCCCTCACCTCTTTCAGTATCACTCAGCTCTTTGGCTTCGATAAACTGAGCTATTTCTACTTTGGATAAAACAGCCTGCGCTATTCTATCGCCTTTGGATATTTTGAAGTATTCATCACCATGATTGATAAGGATAACGCCAATTGTATTTCTGTAATCAGAGTCAATAGTACCTGGAGAGTTAAGCACAGTTACATGATTTTTGTATGCAAGCCCGCTTCGAGGACGTATTTGTAGTTCATAACCTTGTGGTATTTCTACAATTACGTTGGTATTAATGAGTGCTGTTTCGCGTGGATTCAATATATAATCTTCAGCCGCGCATAAATCAGCACCAGCAGAACCAGGCGTTTTATACTCAGGTACCTTGCCATCTTCTTTGACAATAGTTTTAACGATTACAGTCTTGATTGTGTCATGTCCGTCCATACTCTTGGCTCCTTACCTAGTTCATATATAAATTATTTATACTACGCTACATCGTAGCTGATTGTTACAAATCTTGGTGCAAACTCACGACTGCCTATTATTTCATCATACAAAACAAAATCCATCTCGCTTATATTTGTTGCATTATGTATGGAATATTTACATTCATTATATCCTAGAATACTCATTGTTTCAATCATATTATTTTTAGCATCCTGATGTGAATCACATAAGCCGCCGAATACTTCTTCAGAAGGAGAAAATTGCTTTCTTCCTAATGATATATCGAATATAGGATCCATTAAAGCGTTCATAAATAGTTCTGCATGATTTTCATCTGATGTTATAATTACAGAAAATGCGGCGCCTATTAATACACTCTTAGTAATAATAATTGTATTGTTTGGCGTCCCGTTCTGATTCATTCTATCAGTATAATTTTTATATCCATTAGTGAGTGTGTTTCGTTGGTCTTCTATATGTCCTTCACTAAACACATAGGTATCCATACTGATACTGTTATTAACTTCAAGAATTTTGTCGGTATCTTCTCTTTCTATTCCAAGTGATGCACATAGCATCCCAACAACACCGCTTTTGGTTGGAAATCTGAGCGTCTTCTTAAACCTGTTTGGGCTTCTATCTCCCCATGACTGCTCTGGTCCAATTAAATTCATGATAATATATTTACTGTTCATAGCTTCTCCAATTATATGTTAACAACTTATTCCCCACGCATGTGGGGCAAACGTGCAAGCAGGGACTGACGCCCCTCGGAATTGAGATTCATCCCCACGCATGTGGGGTACACTGTTCTTGGTGTAACTCTTTTAAAGGCATCTGCGATTCATCCCCACGCATGTGGGGCAAACATTCCGTATATTTCTGCTTCACGGCTTAACATGGATTCATCCCCACGTATGTGGGGCAAACGCATCCTCGCACTGCCGGTAAAGATACGCCAGCGATTCATCCCCACGCATGTGGGGCAAACATTTGTTTGATGCCATGCTCTCGTGCAAGGCGCGATTCATCCCCACGCATGTGGGGCAAACAATGGGTTTCGGCGGCGGTCATGGCATTTTCTCGATTCATCCCCACGCATGTGGGGCAAACAATGGGTTTCGGCGGCGGTCATGGCATTTTCTCGATTCATCCCCACGCATGTGGGGCAAACACCTACATCTTGTAGATGTAGGTGTTGGTTTTGCTACATATTGTATACTAGATTCCCTCTAATATACCTGCTACCGCTGCATCAATTTTAGTATCACCTTTCATACCAGTTGTACACTCGAACTTAGGATTGATACAAAACTTTTCTTTAGCTTCGTTCCACTTGTCAGATACTCTTTTGATAGATTCTTCCAAGCAGTTTTTACCCAGTTCAACAGGGGTTAAGAACTGATCACCGAACGTTTTTGGATAGCCGTTCTTTCTGATCATAAGAATATATGCAGGATAAGTTGATGCAAAGTAAGATGTGCTCATTCCTGATGGAGCGGCCATGATTGAACAGACAAGCGCGCATTTAAGTACACCTCTGAACTCTTCATCGTCAAGAACACCGCCAATATTATTCTCACTTCTGAGCTGATCAAGATTGATAGACTTGAACATATAATAGCAACCGGTATTTGTTTCTTGATAATCCATATGAGCTGCGCCGGCATCATCTTTCTCATGCATTTCTTCAGCAGCAATGAACGCATTGATACTTGGAACAGTTCTATGGGTTGTGAATGCAGAGGAGCTTTTTACAGCAGACTCTATATTATCTCTGCCGGCAATCATTCTTCCAAACAAATAGATATCTGACATATCCTTACATATAGTATCAGTAGCTTGAGTGATTGCTTTTATCGCTTCACTTCTCTTATCAGGATCAGTCTTGTATGTCAGCTTTTTGTATTTTTCTTTAGTAAATTCTTGAGAAGTTTTGATATCACATGCTTGGACCTTGCCTATATCCTCTTTGTGAGCTCTTAGAATATCAGCAATGTTTGCCATTTCCTGATTTGAAACAAATACAATAGTAGACAACTTATTAATATCATCTTTATGTGATCCTTTAATGCCATCAGTACAAATACGCTGAAAGTATGGCATTTCTTCTTCTGGAACCACGTCTGCTATCGCCTTAGCAACTTCTCTGGTGATGTATTTAGTACGATTGCCGCCGAAGTATTCCGGCATCTCTTCCTTACATACGGTTCTCCAAGCTCTCTTCAATGCTTGAGAAGAAATCATTCCTCTAAGCGAGTCATTAATGTTGACGCTCTTAGGTGTTCCATCCATGTCTCTATTCATACAGTGAATAGGAAATTCCTGAATTGTGTGTATCTCGATGTGATCCATTTCCAACTCCTAATAGTTACTTTATTGCTTTAAGTGTGATCATTCCATAACCAAATGATTTATATGGCCCAATGCCATTTCTAAATACATTGATAAGACTCTCTCTATCTTTTACTTCCAATACACCTACAAATACAGCAGTGCTTATGATGCCGTTCTCGACTTCATTCTTCATGAATACAGAATCAGTATTCTTTGTAATGCTGGTAATTGTAACTTCTTGTGGCTTAAGCTTCCTGAGTATCCAATCTTTTTTATCTTCTTCTTTGATTATAGGAATTCTGGTAGGTTTGCCATCGTTGTATTTTTTGATGCATGGCGCGGCTTCAACATTAAACAAATACTTTGACCAATTAAACATCTTTTCTGGTATGCTTATGGTCTCAACATTGAAGTCATCAATCTTAGAGGGAGTTATATCCGACAATATGATAAACATATGTCCTTCTCTTTCCTCAGTATATTTGAATAAAAACTGCCTACTATCCAATTGACTGAAAGCTTTCCATATAAACTGATGTCTATGATATGGATCATTTAGACAATTCATATAGAAGTTTTCATCATCTAATATTAATCTTGATGCATACATCTATTCATCACCTCCCATACACAACTGTTCTTCTGTGAGGAGGGAGTTTTTATTTCCCCAATATTGAATAGCCCAGTTTTCTCGTACTTGACAGTTCCATTCAAGAATGTTGTGACAAAGCTCATCAAGATCATAATACAATGATTTGAAATCAATTGCAATATTCTTGTCTATCATATGCGTTACAGATCTTTTAATAAGTTCAAGCATAGATGACGTGGTATTTGTTTTCATGATGCAGTGGAAAATCGTTTCTGTAGAGCTAGATGATCTATTTACAAGTAGTTTCATACACTTACCAAATTTATTTCTGCCACTGGTCTCAGCCTTTTGATATAAATATGCAATTGTAGCAGCTACATCTACTCTAACTTTATCAGATAGATTAAATCCAGCTTCAATTAGAACTGGATATATTTTGCATCTAGTATTCCTATTAATCCCATATTTAATTAGGCCTCTTAATGCACCATCATACTTACTTCTTGCTACAATCTTCAGTAGCCTGTCTATAGGATATTCTTGTGTTTCTGACATTATGTATTTCTCCTAGGATTGTATAAACTTGTCTCTTAAATTAACAATATCTCTGTTTAGACTATTCTTAGCTTGAACATAAGCACGAATGTCTCTAGCTGATGACTTTCCACAGATACTATCAAATATTTGCAAAGCAGTGCGGATAACTGGAGATACCCACTTTATCTTCAGGTTTTCTATAGCATTTTCACTATTGTCCTCAATAAGCTCTATTAGTATCTTATATTTATTATCCATCTTTGACCAAAACTCTGTCAAAGGATTATATCCCTGACTAGTATCTCTATTAGACTTAATCCTTTTAAAATATAAATTTATTTTCTCTAATAAAATACGTCCGATTTCATCCATGAATTTACAACTCTTAATATACTTATCAATAGATGATCTTTCTCTGATGTTCTTTGGCATTACCCCAATCCACTCATCTATATCAAATAGCTTTGTTTTTCTGTTCATGAAATTTGCTTGTACAGACCAAAGGACTATATAAGGACTACTAATTTCATTGGCCATTTCTCGTAATTGTCTGATATGTAGATTGGTTTTTGCTTGATCATCATATGTATTAATTACGGCTCCTAGATCTTTCCATGCATAACTTCCTTTACGTAATGCAAAGTAGCGCTCTTCGCCCTTATAGTTTTTGCGCACTACAGTTTCAGGCTCTTTAACTAATATATTCCCATTAACTTGTTTACGTAATTCAGGACAAATTGTTGTTCCGCTAACGAACCTTTTTGTTTCTCTGTCAATCTTTAATATACATGACCAGCTACACATTCTACCAAGATATGTTTTATAAGCGTTTTTAGCAAATTCTTCGTCATTGACAGAACTAGGTTGCGTTTCCCACACTGGTTTACCCCATGATTCTTCTGGATTTGAGTAGCCAAGAAATGGTAGATTTTCTTTAAATATCATATTCATATGAATAGTTTCTTTAAGTGTATTACCAATAAGCTTAGTCATATTTCTATCGGTTCCAACACCTCTTACCTGGTAGTTGCCAAGTTTTTCTCCCCATGTGATTGGCTGTGCTGTGCCACCAGATGTAAACGTATGGAATGTAATAAGATTTTTGGCTATATTTGCGTCGCTAATATCTTCTGGTTTATAAGGCCTTGAATTAATACAATCATCAGATCTTGATGCGGTTTGTGATTGTATATTTAACTGAGATACGCATATGCCCTTTTCCCAGTCTGTGTTTTCTATTGATGGCACCTGCATAAAAGCCCGGTCTCCATATAGGTCAAACAGGTCTACTTTATTATTAATATATTCAATAGCAGAATCTTTAAACGTATCTTTAATTCTGGTCCACTCTTCCATGTTATCGGGGCCATCAATAGCTGCTTGGGATATACAAACCAACATTCTAATTAATGACATTCTAACAATAGCAGACTCATTGATAAACATAATATTATCTAAGTTCTGGAATAGATCTTTAAGTCCATATGTAGTGAATCGGTTATCTTGAAGCCTAACTCGGATCCATGCATCATTTACTAAGTTCATTCATCTTCTCCTAGTTTATATTTTTCTAGGCCAATAACATCATTATATTTGTAGCCTATATATTTACCATAGAATGAGATTCTGCCGTCAAAACCAATTTTAAGGATTGGTGTTCTAGTGTTAAAGTACTTTTGCAGAAATTCTTCTGTTCTCAAATCGAACTTGTCAAATACATATGATGGAAGTGATACAAGATTTCTATGTATTTGTATATCTGTCTCCCTATCCTTTAATCCTGGTATAATGGTAACTTCTATGTCATTAGATAGAGTAATGGTATTGTGCTTCTTATAATTGGATTGTTTGATAAGCAAACAACCAATCTTTCTTATGTTGCTGTGACGAGTTTCGACTTCTGCATCATCATAGAGTTCATTATAATTTTCATTTGTGATTGTGGCAGCTAGATTTTCTAGACTGTCCTTCTTTATCATATCTTTCTCAAACAGTTCCTGTATGTTCTTGTTCTTATGTTCTGTCTCTTTATATACAGCCTCTAAAAGAGTTTTTACATCTTCTGGTGTGTTAATCACTTCTGTATTCTTAATTACTTCATATGTTCTAAAAAGAATATATGTGGAATAGACGAAGTGATCATTAAATCCAAATATTTTGCTAAGATCAGATTCTTTACATAGCTTATCTATATTATCATGCATGATGAGCACTTCAGGACATACAGCTATTCTTTCTCGTATGTGTCTCCATAGCCTACCAAGTCTTTGGATTAGCATATCTATTGGACATAGTTTTGTAATGAGAAAATCAAAGTCGATGTCAACACTTTGTTCTAGTACTTGTGTAGATACAAGGATACATCCTTCAGCGTCTCCATCTTTACCTAAGGCATCTAACCACTCCTTTTCTATCTCTATTCTTTTCCACTCTGGATAGTTAGAATGCAAGATGCCTATCTTAATATCATCACTGGTTTTTGATTTAATGAGTTTGTATAGATGCTGACACTCTTTTACTGTGTTCATTATGCATCCTACTCTTTGACCTGCTCTAGCTCTATTAATGGCTATTTCTGCAGATTTGCAATAGTCCGTTTCTTGCATTGTAACTTTTATATTTTTGTTTACTCCCTGACTACGTACCTTAATGTTCTTAATCTTAGTGCTTTGCTTAATAGTAATAAGGGGATAATCGTGCTTATTTATATCATCAGATTCTAGAATTTGAGTGCGCATTTTATTTGTCAGTGTAGCAGATAGAATGATAACTGTGCAATCAATCTTGGATAGTAAATTTATGAGCCTGTGAATAAGTGTGTTGGTAAACACATCGTATGAATGGATCTCATCTAGAATTACAACCTTTCCAGCCAGTCCGGCTTTTCTCAATGTATTATATCTAACAGGTAGAACACCAAGTAAAGATTGATCTATTGTACCAACAGCAAACTGACTAAGCAAAGCATAGTTTTTATAATCAAACCAGTTTTTACCTTCTATCTTAATAGAGCTATCTGATACAGGGCTTTGTATATTATTCTCATACATCCATGCCTTACCATGAGCTAATTTTACGTAGTCTTTATTATTAGATATAGTTTTTATGAAAGGCTGAATTCTTTCATAGATCTTATTACTTGTGGTTCTCGTGGGTAATGCGAAATATATCCCGCTGGCTTCTTTCCTATCAAGCAATTTATATGCTGCATAAAGAGCCGCTTCAGTTTTGCCTAATCCAGTAGGCGCTTCTACAATGGAAATAGCATTTTTAGTTATATTATTTGACAGTTCATATTGAACGTCATAAGGTGAATAACCAAAAATGTCTTTAAAGGATAGATTGGGCAAAATATCCAGCTGTTTCCATCCGCATAGCTGTAATGCTTTGCTTGCATCATTATTATTTATATCTTCGAATAAGCTATTGTTAGATGCTATATGATCTGATATAGATACAAATCCTGTAATGGTATCTATTATATCTATATCTATTATCTCAGACAGCGCTCTCTTTTCATCTGCAGTTAGATCAGCTAACTGATGTTCTATAAATAGCTTTCGTTGTTCTGACCACGTACTTGATCCATATCTTTCACTTTCATCATTGTCTGCTATATCATACTTAGTAGCTCCATGATGCTTATATGCAATAATGCTCAGAATGTTGGCAATAGATGCCTCAGCATATGTTCGTAAAGATGTGTTACCTATTTTAGCATGGTTATCTTCGAATGACATTCCAAATAGTTTACATAGATACATAAAGATAGGATCATTTCTTAATTCTTCTTGTGCCTCAGCTGGTAGATTGTTAAACATCTTTTTATCAAACCCTGGACTTATTTTACCAGTATCATGTGTTCTGGATCCGCATATAACTGGTAAACTATATTTATCAATCATAAAATCAGGCATGATATTGATAAGTTCTCTTGCAACATCTTCTACCTTTTTAGAATGTTGCAACACTGTCTCGCCAAAACCACCATCTTTTGTTTTTGCTGGACAGTCGAGCCATGGTATAGCAGGAATATCCACGACATTAGATTCTATTCTTGGCATTAGTCATAATCCTATTATAAATAAATCCCCACGTATGTGGGGCAAACAATATTCCTGAGTACAAATTCAGAAAAGATTTCGATTCATCCCCACTTATGTGGGGCAAACTTTGGGGTGGGTTAAAGTGTTGCGACGCTGATCGATTCATCCCCACGCGTGTGGGGTACACATGTTGACATGATCCGGCAGGACGGCACGCTGAGATTCATCCCCACGCGTGTGGGGTACACATGCAAAGCAAGAAGATGGTGCAGTCGAGGAGCGATTCATCCCCACGCGTGTGGGGTACACATGATATGCCATGGATTATCCCTGATTACCCTCGATTCATCCCCACGCACGTGGGGTACACTTCAGAGTCGCTATTGGATTTGAACCTGACACCGATTCATCCCCACGCACGTGGGGTACACGCATAACGGGAGATCGGACGCGAAGCGTAGAGCGATTCATCCCCACGCACGTGGGGTACACCAGTTTTTTGCCAATCAGGATGGAGCAGTTTGCGATTCATCCCCACGCACGTGGGGTACACATAACAAGGCAGCAGGCCATCAATGCCCAGTGCGATTCATCCCCACGCGTGTGGGGTACACATGTTGACATGATCCGGCAGGACGGCACGCTGAGATTCATCCCCACGCGTGTGGGGTACACATGATATCGCTTTTGCGAAGCTTCCAGTCCGGAGATTCATCCCCACGCGTGTGGGGTACACGCCAAGATTTGGTGCCATGTGAATACATCAACCACAATGTATTGTGGTTAAATCATGCTAAGAGGTTAACGGATTGTCTTATGTTTAGAACAATTTGGACTTGCTTATAAATGCCGCCATATTGTCAACATAAGTCTCAATCATTTCAAGCTCAGCCAAGGACATAGCTATAAGCTTGTCCTTGGTGATCTTTTTGATAATCGATTCCGCGATTTCTTCTTTCTTTACTTCTTCAGGTGTACTTGCTGAATCCATATTATATACCTAGAATAATTGTTGGTTGTATTAAAAGCGCTTTTTAGCAATTCTGTCTTCGATATCAAGGAACAGTCTTTTGGTTACTTGGAATCCGCATACATAGTATGTGAAATCCGTAGGAATGAACTCTTCCCTAATTGGCTGGCCACATAGAACACAGTTCTCAGTAATAATCTCTATTTGACGCCTATGATTTAAGCTTATAGGCAAATCGCTATCAATAAGGCTATAAATATCGAACGGCAAACTTGACATAGTTGAATAAACTTTCTCTTGCATATTCTAACTCCTTACAATAAGTGTTGTGATAAATAGTACGATCAAAACAGTACGACTTTTCCCCACACATTGTGGGGCTAACTTACTCTGGGCAATAATTCATAGTCCAGTTAGTGATTCATCCCCACATACGTGGGGTAAACGGAGGAGACCTGGATGGCGATATGTGTATGTTAGATTCATCCCCACGCATGTGGGGAAAACGCAATTTGTTTACGCTCGCCATCTTTATAAGCAGATTCATCCCCACATACGTGGGGCAAACTTGACGAAGAAAGATCCGTCAATTCAAACGCTCGATTCATCCCCACGCACGTGGGGTAAACGATTTTGCTCTTTGTGTCGCCTGCTCAACAAAAGATTCATCCCCACATACGTGGGGTACACCTACATATTGTATAATAAAAATACCCCTGACAGGAGTCGAACCTGCACGCCCGAAGGCACTAGATTCTAAGTCTTACGGCTAAGTTGTAATCTTCTACACCATTTACCGACGCACGATTTACCGCAGAATGGACCGTTCATTTTATCTTTCTGTCTGCGGCGTTCATCCTTTGCCATTACCTTTTTTGTATTACCACATTCAACGCATACTATGGTTGTCCATTCTATCTGCTTGCGATGATGATTTATATGTTCCGCTTTTGATTTAATTTCTAAGTTATATATACTATTATTCTGTTTGTTTCCATCCTTGTGATGTACAAGTTCAGATGAGTCCAATTTTCTTCCAAGACTCTTCTCCATAACTTCTCGGTGCATCAACACAGTTGCTTTGCTGTCATCGCTGTATTTTACTGTACACGCAAGATATCCTTCTAGGTTGAACCAATTAGATCGGTAAACTTCTTTCATCTTGATCTCCAAATATAATAATGGGAGTAGAGGGACTCGAACCCTCACGCCTTGCGGCAACGGTTTCTAAGACCGTCCTGTCTGCCATTTCCAGCATACTCCCAAAGTATAATATATATCCTAAGAAAGTCAAGTAAAGTGTTTGCCTAATCTAGCGTGTATGCCAGTTTCACCACAGGGGCATAATAATGGTAGCCAGGGAGGGAGTCGAACCCACACACCGCAATGGATATCCGGGCTTAAACCGGATGCGTCTGCCAGTTCCGCCACCTGGCCATTTATTCTTGATGTTTATGCTTCATCTTTTCTAGTGCAGTTTGTATGATATGATTAATTTCTACTTCAGATCCACAGAATGGACAGTTCGTTTTATCATGAATACTGCGAATAAAAATGCTTTGTGTTGGTATTTCATCTCTATCTACTTCTCTAAAGCTGTCATGTTCTAGTATAATAATAATTGCTTTATCACTGTAGTCTACTTCAATGCTCATGATTCGAGACTCGTTAATCTTTACATCTGGATAGTCTTCTATCATATAGCAATAGCAGCTATTGTCCATCATACGAAGCAAGGATATAAAATCACAATCAACTTGTATAAATTTACCTGTTTGTGGTAATATAACATTTCTATTCATAGTCGAATAAGGTATCCATCCAGATTCACTAGTAGAAGTAGTAGTATGGGTGCTATTATAAGTAAGACCATTCACGAGATTTACTAGTGAATCCATATTAAAACTATTGCTGGTTGAATCATCCGTTGACATGTATCTCACTCCATATTAAAAAGAATAAACCAGTTGCGGCGTGTGAAAGATGGCTTAGGCCTGATTCTTCATCTAGTTTCTCACCCTTACGATATGCTAAAAGATGACGCAAAACGGCGGCATAATATCTATCATTCATGTTTTCTACATGCTTCCAGTTATCGTCGTCGTATTTCTTTGCGCCGAATGTAAGTACCTTTCCTACTTCTTCTATACATTCAGGTGGAATAAGATCCATGCGGATTTTATCGCCGTCAAACTTCATACCATTAGTATCTGACATTCTCATTCTCCTATTGCTTACAATACACGCGCCAGCGAGGGCGCGATTCTAAATATTAAAAGCATGCGACTGGATTTGAACCAGCGTATATGGAATTTGCAATCCCACGCCTAACCACTTGGCTACGCATGCATTATAAATAAACTTCAAAGCCGTTGTCTTGATCAGACATTACTTTGCTCCCATAAGATATATTACTGATAGATTGAGAGTACCGGCGGCAAACCAGTATAATGAACAGCCCCAGTTTTTGTAATAAAGATATACAAAGCTGGCCACAAATGATTCAATCATTATCAGCGTAGGTAGTATTCTAGATATTATACTCTCCATGAAGTTACCTTTCAAGTTAAAAATGGAAGGTTGACTGTAGCTCTACCGACTGAGCTACCCAAGCATAAAAATCACCTGATATATAGATACATTTTTCGAAGGAAATATCTCCTGGTGCAGGCGCCTTCCGGATTAAGATCACTCCTCTACCGCCCATATGTATTTCTAGGTGTTGAGGGGGATCGGTATCCGGAAGGCGGTTATCATTTATGCGATGAATACACCGCACTATTCTTTTTACATTCAAAAGAATAAAACTCTATATACCAGGCTTATTTTGGAGCGCCATGTGGGAATCAAACCCACTCCTTCAGGTTGGAGGCCTGACATGCGATCATTAACACCTATGGCGCGTTATATTATTACAATTCAATTGAACATGTTATTGCATCCACACGCATTATCATACTAGACAATCTATTGTTGCATACCCTAATATTATCTGCTAAAGGAACCAATTCTTGTTCTTTTTCTGCATTTATTGTGTCTGTATTTTTGGTACTAAGAATTGGTATAAGACGATCTTGTAATGCACTTAGTTTTCCATTTAGTAGATCAATATTTTGTTCTAATGACTCTATTTGTGTATAAACTTGGGGGTTCTTTTGCTGGTACTGCTTTTTTATCAGCCTCGCTATCATATCTTTCTGCCATTGTTATTTTCCTTAAAAAGGGTTTAAGTATAAAAAGCCCGTGCTGCCACGGATTATAAATTAAATAGAGCGCCTAGCGGGGCTCGAACCCGCAGCATCAACCTCGGCAAGGTTGCACTCTACCATTGAGTTATAGGCGCTTTGTTTATTGGTACTCCTGCGAGGACTCGAACCCCGAGAGCCAGATTAGAAATCTGGTGCTTTGTCCAGTTAAGCAACAGGAGCTCTAGTCTTCATCAAGTTCAACATCCCAATAAGCATCAGAAACAAACTTCTGCCATGACACTTTTCTCTTAAATATAGGTATTTTAAGAGCAGTCATGCCATGAGGCTCAATTGGTTTCTTTCTTAGCTTCATACCAGATTCTGCAGGAGTTCTATTGCCCTTATTGTTGTTACATTTAACACAGGCAATAACACAGTTCTTCCAGGTAGTTTTACCACCCTGTGCTTTAGGGATGATATGATCAATTGTGGCGTCTGAAGTTTGTAGCTGAACACCGCAGTATTGACATGAACAGCTATCACGTTTAAATAGATTGCGGCGTGACAGCTTCAACCGATGTGTAGGCATCTTGCCATAGCTAATCAGACGTATTACTTCAGGCACCTTTACTTCTAGTCTAACAGTTTTTATAAACTGTTCTCCTTCAACGACTTTCAAATCGGCCCATTCCTCAAAATTATATATAGAATAGTCATCTGGTAGTATGGCTTGTGCACGGTCTTTAGCCATTAATTCAATGGCATGACGTACAGATGCAAATCCGATTGGCGTCCAGTTTTTGTTTAGTACAAGCGTTGGTTCCTGAAGTACCACATTAATCACCTCCTAATTGTGGTATAAATGGCACCCCTGCAAGGATTTAAACCTTGATTAATAGGTCCGTAACCTATCGTGTTATTCGTTACACTACAGGAGCATTATTAAATAATGGAATAATGGTGGGCTGACTAGGACTTGAACCTAGGACCCGCTGATTATGAGTCAGCTGCTCTGACCAACTGAGCTACCAGCCCAAATAGGGTCGTAGGTGGTTACGACTCCGCCAGGCGCCCCTGACTTCTTAGCCGAGTTAACCTCGTGCCCTATATATATATTTGGTAGCGGGGCCGGGACTCGAACCCGACTTGGCGGATTATGGGGCCACCCAGACCACCTGGCCTTGCCCCCCGCGATATGTCTTGGTACACCCGAGAGGGCTTGAACCTCCATGACCCCTGATTAAAAGTCAGGTGCTTAGCCATTTAAGCTACGGGTGCTCTATAATTTCTTTTATGTTAGTTATGCTCTCACGTGCATCTATAAAATTCTCATGCTCCCATTCTATGTCCACGCTGACATAATCAATCATTTTTCTTTTAGCATCTTCTATTGAGTCAGCCTCTATTACTTTTGTGCTTTCCATGATTTCTTCTCTTCTCATTGTAATTGCATATTTAGGCATTCTATTCCCTTTCAAATATTGGTGCTACTGGTAGGAGTTGAACCTACTACCTCTTCGTTATCAGCGAAGCGCTCTGACCAAATGAGCTACAGTAGCATGATAATGGGGTGTCCGACTGGGTTCGAACCAGCAATTACTTGGGCCACAACCAAGCGGCTTACCAGTTAGCCTACGGACACAAAATATTTTCATTCAAATATGACTACTATATCATATTTGAATAGCTGTTTGTTTAGTTCTTTTAGACATGGCAACGGTCCCATGTCCTTAAATACTTCATTTGCAATACGTGTTGTAAGTTCGTTTGCTTTTTCTAAGGACATTGCTTCTGACCAGCCGCCCATGTCTCCATCATCAATAGTATTTATACGTATTCTTGTGTGGTATACATCGCCCGGCATCATTCGAGTTGTCTCAATAACTACGCAAAGCATACCTACGTTATAGTCACAAAGTTCTATATTGCCAGTAGGACACATCTTTGTATAACAAAGCTTGTCTGAATAACAAAACTCTTTCATGGGTTTTGTAATTTTCTTGATCTTTTCAAAGTCATTATACATGGTTGTTGTATGGTCTTTATGATTATTCATTATGTCTATTCCCCATCAGGATTATTATTATTACAGTAAGTACAACAAAACCCTAGTGCATAAGGGTTGCCACATTCACAGCAAGAATATATAGAAGGACAGTGATCTTTTGCAACACTGTTGCTCGTCTTTCCCACTCATCTTCAGTAGTATCGTCACCTTCCTCATATGTTCTTTCTCTATCCATAGCAAGATAGATAGCCTCGACTGAGGTCATTTCATCATTCAGGCATTTTAATATCATCCAGAATGGACTATGTAATACATTTTACAATTGTTGCATTGAGCGCTAGTTTCATAACTGCCAGTTATAAGTATTTCAAAGCTCAATCCACCACAATTACGACATTGTAGTCTTGTGAATGTATCTTCGTCTGTAAATTTATGACTCAAATTTGTGTCTGACCAGGTTAAATTTGCTCTTTTTACTAGGTCAGCGCTTTCATTGAAACAACCGTCTAATTTTTCTACTCTTTCACTTGTTCCCATACTTGTGACTCCTTTACCTCAGCATTTTGAACCTCGGATGTTTCTAGCATAATATCATCAAATTTACATGTTACTTGTATTTTATTTACAAGATATGTAGTTTTGAATTTGCCGTTTTTTATTCTCACATCTGTGTTCCCATCTACAGATGTGAATATAATATCTGTTCTATAGTTATTTTCATTCTGCATACGAAGCTTAAGTTGTTTGCAAGTAAGACTATCTATCTCTATTTTCGTTTGATCGTCCATTATAATTAGTTTCATCTTGATGTAATATTTATTATCATCGTCGTTGTAATCAAAGGATATGCTTTCAACACAATTCAGTTCCTTATCATCGGCAAATACTTGCATATCTAATCCACTATAAGACTCTGGATAAGTAGTATGCTTTCGTGTAGCAATCTCTTGACATACAATATCATGTAATTTTTGAAGCTCTTCTAAACGACTTTTAGAAGACTTTACAATGTGTAGTTTTTCTAATATCTTCATAAACATTTAAGTTCTCCTTAGTTGCAATATTTATTTTGATTTATCTTTCTTTTCAGAATCTTTCTTTGCCATTTCATAATGAGCCATTGAAGGAAATGAGGTAACAAGTTTTCCATTTACCATTAGAAGAGCTTCAAATAGACATATATTATAGATGAATAATGGAGCCTCTGGCGTGGAATTGCACCCGCAACATCTGCTTTACAAGAGCAGCGCTCTACTATTGGAGCTACAGAGGCATTTTTATGATTTTTTGTTGTTGTGGATAGTGACTCCGATATTCAAATCAGCATGACCTTTAATTCCGTGGCAGGATGGCGACTGCGAATATCCGGTGGTTTTCTTGAAGTCCAATCGGGGGTCAGTCAGAAGCTCAATTGCTTTTGCTCTCGCCTTTCGTACTTGTTCAAGATTATCTCCATCGATTTCTACTTTAAGATGATATTTCATATTGTTCCTCTAAAAAATAATGGTGGCGGGGGTGGGATTCGAACCCACGACTTTCAGCGTATGAAACTGACGAGCTGACCGGACTGCTCTACCCCGCTATGGTTATACTATGTATATTTAGTTTCTGGTGATGCCCATCCAGCAAAATCAGAAATATCTTGCTTATCAAAATCATCTGAATAATGTATCAAGTACATCTTGTCTTTGATTGATTTATCAAGCATTTTCAAGTCTGCTAATGGAGCATGAACAGCACCAGGAAAGAACTGCACGTCGTGAAACATTATTTTTGACTTATGAGCATACATTTCAATAAGTTCTGGATCAAATCTTGTGTCACCAGATACAAATATTTTCTCATCAGGAAGATATATACCAAATGATATAAAGGAGCTTTCCCAGTCTGCAGATTGTTCAGGGATATGTTTGGTTCTGAATATCTCTATATTTATTCCTTGATATTCAACTTCGAATATCTCTCTAGGTTCATGTTGTTTCCATTTAGGTCTAATAACATCAAAGAAATCTTCAAAATTAAGTTTCTTCATCTGATCGTTTTCTTCATTGTATTCAAGACCACCGCGTAATGTATAATCCCAGAGAATTCTTTGGTAGTTTTGTTCAATAATCATCTTGAGTTTTGGTTTACCTAGAAACTCTTGGCCGACATATCTATTCATAAGAGCTAGCATTTCTATTCCACCAACATGATCTGCATGAGAATGTGTTGGGAGAATACATTCTATATCTATCGGTTGGATTCCTTTATCGGCGATAGCTCTTGGGCCGGTCATGCCAAAATCTACAAAGACATCGCTTTTTGTACCATGAATGATAAAGTTAGTTTGGTGATTTTTTGCCGCGAAGGCTGATCCAACACCAAGGAATTCGATGCTCATATATTGCTCCTTCGAATAATGGTGGGGATAGGTAGAATCGAACTACCCTAAGTCAACGACTAACGGATTTACAATCCGCCGCACATCCATAGTGCAATATATCCCCATTAAATTACCAATCTATATCAATTGCGTATTTGCCGGCCTCTATAAGACCTTTCTTATATAAATCGTTTGCAATTACATAAGTATCAGGATAGAAGTTTCTTTCCCAGAACATATGTAATTCCCAGTCATATTTCTGGCCCTCAATAGGTTGTTCTGGATCGCGTTCAAGCCATGTTTTTAGCTTTACGCCCATGATTTCGCCATTGACTTTTTCTGGTATAGAATCATTCATTGCTTTATCATTTGCTTCATTGGATGGAATATCTAAATAAAATATGCTGCGTTCTCTACAACCTGCTTGTTGCTGGAATGAATATACACGTTTATATGTATCCATAACCAGTTTGTCCCAGTCATTAACATCAATGATTTGTATAGATTTGGTCTTAATCATTTCTTTCTCCAATCGATTTTCAGAATATTGGCTACCCGAGAAGGACTTGAACCTTCAACATGCAGTTCCAGAGACTGCCGCTCTACCAATTGAGCTATCGGGTAAAAATAATGGCTCCGGCGGTTGGGATCGAACCAACGACAAACTGGTTAACAGCCAGCCACTCTACCGCTGAGCTACACCGGAATGATTTTATAATGGTTTTTTGGGACAGTCATGCAAATTGTCTTCATCAAACAATCTCCATTTATCATTGATCTGTTTCCATGTAAGATTCTTTTTACCACAACATCTACAGGTCACAGCTGCGCTTTCTTTTGGATTGCTTCTGCGTCTTGGTTTACGCGACGTATTTCCAACACAATTATGTAGTATCCCCTGATCGAATAGCCTCCATCCATTTTCGGTTTCTCCCCATTCGAGGCCGCCTTTACCACAATATCTACATTTGTGGGTTGAAGGGGCTTTAGCACTAAACTCGTACCCTTGGTAATCTATAATGCCTTTTTCGATAGCTGTTTCAATACCCATATGTCCCATTCTATAGTCTAGAACACTTTCTTCGAAATCCATTACAGTGTCTAGTGTAAAATCTGCCATGTCTCCCATCATTTTACTCCTAAAATATTATAAAACTTGCGAGTGGGAATTGAACCTGCTTGTCATTTGACAGAGAAACTCCGGAGTCGCTCCAGCCCACCAGGGCTAACCGCAAGATTTATTTTAATCGATACTCTCTTCATAGATTTCAGGTATAATGGTTATGCTATCCCTCTCCCAATCTACACGTGGCTCTACTCTCTCGATATACTTTGCAATTCTATCGAGAGTTATTGGTGATTTACTCTTGTATTTCATCACATGTGGTTCTGTATTATTAAACTGGACTAATATTATACATGAATGCATGTTTCGCTCCTTGGTATATTGGCTACCCTGCATGGACTCGAACCATGGTACTCAGCTCCAAAGGCTGATGTCCTACCAACTGGACGACAGGGTAATATGGCAGTGGGTGTGGGATTCGAACCCACGGAACCTCTTCCAAGGCCCGCTTGTTTTCAAGACAAGTGCGATCAACCGGACTCTGCCAACCCACTAATAATTTAGAATATTGGCGGAACGGAGAGGATTTGAACCTCTGGTGCGACGGATGCCGCACGATGATTTAGCAAACCATTGCTTTAAGCCACTCAGCCACCGTTCCTTTTATCCAACTAAAAGATATACTTTACTGGGTCCAAATGTATTGTATATATCATCTAGTTTTTGTTTTGATATCATAGAAGATATGTCAATTATTACAACATTAATTGAACATCCAGCTCTTTCTTTATATGTATCCCATGTTTCTACAAATTTACCATATTTAATGCTAATTTTACTAGATATATTGGGAACTATTGTAATTGTATTTAGCCAACCTCTTCTTCCTAGTTCATTAGCGATAGTAGAATTACCACATCTTCTAGGTAATCTAACAGAAACAGTGCAAAGCTCTTTACAAGCTGCAAGTGGTGAAAATTTCTCAATCAATTCAGCTACTTCTTTGCTTGCGTTTCTTTCTAGAGTTTCTTCAACTAAAGTTACTGCAAATTCTTTAGCAGCATTTGATAATTTATAATTATCCATGAGACGTCCTCCTAGGCTTACTAGCCTTAAAAATTAAAGTGGAATAATGGTGGAGGTGATCGGGATCGAACCGACGACCTCTTGCTTGCAAAGCAGGCGCTCTCCCAGCTGAGCTACACCCCCACACTGAATATAATTAGTTCCTTTTCCATCTTTTGGCCACTCAGGGCTTGTCTTGTTAATAAACTTATGAAAGTCGAGAATCTTACCATTATCGATAACTAATAGTTTATTACAAGATGGACAGTCTACCGTAGCGCCTTCGGCCTCTTTGATGGAATTACAGTTGACATCAAATTCAGAATTGCATTCTACACAAACCAACTTAATCATGGTATTACTCCTGAATAATGGTCTCATTATTGAATAATAAATCGGGACGGGAGGATTTGAACCTCCGAGGGCATTAATGCCACCTGGTCCCAAACATAGCGTTATAGCAGATTTAGCTATAGACCAATATTTTTAATTTGTCCATTATGAAATGCGGCATGACAATTTTTACACAATACAGTGCATTTTTTAAGCTCAGACTCTAATCTCTTCCATGACCAATATCTCATTGTTTTAAATGATTGGTCCTTAACATTAGGGTCTATATGGTGAATATCCAAAGAGCAAATGAATTTATTGAATCCACAATGCATGCACTTCCCGCCTAAAAACTCCACTGCCTTTTGTCTTGTTTCTTTTGCCTTTTTGTTATTATACGCATTCTGACATTTGCCGCAAATACTCTTTTTATGTCCATAAAACTTTTTGGGATCCGTCTCTCCACAAGAACATTTCCTTATAGTGGCCATATCTTTTGGGAGTTTTCCTTTTGGTCCACGCCTAGTTTTCAATCCAAATTTTTTCAACCAATATCTAACACAGTCCTGAGATACTGACAATTTGTCTGATATCTGGCGTAAGCTCAAACCTTCTTCTATTAATTTATTTAAAATATTCTGTTCCATGTAGAGTATTATAACACAGGTTTAAAAAATGTCAATTTAAGATATCTGCATCTCTATTATTATTTCAAATTACGGTGCGAATCAATGGGCTTTAACCATCGGTCTTTGGCGCTAGTCATAAAGTATGCACCAATATTCTTCTAGGTAGGACTAATTCCATACTGAATAAATGGTCCGGGTAGCTGGATTCGGACCAGCGGTTTCCACGCCCCAAACGTGGCGGGATGACCAAGCTTCCCCATACCCGGACAGAATTTAATGGCGGGACCAACGAGAGTCGCACTCGCTTCACTCCACCTTGACAGGGTGGCGGCTCCACTACTTTGCCCTTGGCCCCATGGATATTGGTAGTTCTTATCTAACATTACGATTTTATTGCCATAAATATTATTGCTATGATAGTCACTATTTGGACTATTCCAAATACAGGCCAAAATCTTTTTGTATGTTTATCTAATACTTCTTTATGTTTACTATAATAATTTTTATCGCAACATAGCTGGACACTTTTTATATAGCTTGCAGGATATTTGGTGTTTGTACTATAATCACTAAATCCTTCTCTTGCTATTTCAGCAGTATCTAGTTGTGATATAAATGAATTTTCGGCAGGGGTATCAATCTTTTTGCCATCTATCAGTGTAACTCTAATAAAAGATTCATCTTCACGTTCGATCTCATCTTGTGCTTTAGTATATAGAATTGCAGCTGTTACAGCGGCACAGAAACCAAAGTCAAATAACAAAAATATAAATGTTACTGCGATATTATAAGTCATTTTACTTCCTTCCAATACATGAACAAATAAAGATCATTCTACGAAACTACCTATTATCATACATGCAATCCACATAACCTGTATTCCACAGAACAATCCATTAATTACAATACCCGCAATGGATAATCCGTGCTGTTTCCAATTTGTTTGTATTAGACCAAGTATTAAGCCTAAAACAGGTAAAGGCGCTCCTAGTAATGGGATCCATCCAAAAAATATACACATACATCCAAGAACAAATGATGCTATACCTAAACCAAAATTTCCTGTGCGCTTTGCTTCCATGATTTTCTCCAAATTAAGTTTGTTTATGACAACCTGTTTAATTATATTTTGAATTTCAATTCAAAAACGTATAGAAGATTTACTATTTACACTTTGATGATTCTTAAATGTTCTATAAGTTATAATTATCTGTAATCCATAATCTCCTTGATAGAGATATGTATCTTCATCTTCTATAGATATATAATGATAGCCCCATTCGCCTAATATATTAGCTACCTGTTTTCTGGACATGCCTCTCGTAATTTTGTTATATCCTATCATAGTGACGCCAACATTATTAGGATATAGTCGTTGTTTCATTTCATATCTTTTTTGATACCATGATTTGTTTCTTTCTTTCTCTTTCTCTTTTCTTCTTTCTTCAGCTTTTCTAGCTGCTTCTTCTTTTTCTAATAGCAAGGCTATCTTTTTACTTTGAATTTCTTGAATCTTATCTTTATATTTTTTACCTAATCCAGTTTTATAAAATGTATTTTTTGTTTCTGTAAATAATGATTTCCATGCTGGTGCTAATGTATCAGAATTTATTAATCTGTCTATTCTTAATATAATCAGATGTGCTTGATTTATGTCGTCGGCAGATTCAAGACTGTCTGATAGTGATTGTAAGGCTACTGGAGAAAGTGCAGTTTCGGGACCATCATTAGTATGAGCACATAGTATTAATAATATTACAAAACCAGTTATTGCAATTAATGATACAGTTATAAGCAGTTTTTTATATCTTTCTTCCATAACGATAAAAATTCTCCTTCATATTTATCGAACTTATAAAGTATTGTTTTGTTAACAAATAGACGTTAGTTTGATATAAATACCCCTTGATGGAATCGAACCACCGCTCAGTGGATGTAAGCCACCAGCCCTGCCATTAGGCTAAAGGGGTCTTGGATTATATTCTGTTAATTTTGTCATATGGTCAAATGTAAAAGTAAAATGTAGGTCTTCTACCTTGAAAATTGATTTCACTCCGTATATAATCCTTTTATATAACTGACTTAAACCGTCTGCACAAAATATTTCTATTTTGTATATAGAATCCATATTTATCATTTCTTCATTTAGAAATAACAATAGAAACATTCCTGTTTTTTGTTTCAGGGTAAGCTGATAAGGCTTGTAATTCTTGCATTTGATTGACGCCTGATTGTGTTATTTCTGAGGATATTGCAAACATATCGCAGCCGCCAAACTCGTTTATATGTACCGCTTCTGTCTCAATTTCCATTATACTTTCCTACAAATTAAATGATATATTGTTTGTTACAGCATCAAAGATAAATTCACAGACAGTTCCAGTTTCTTTAGTTTCAATATCAGTTATTTTGACACCGATAATATATCTTATATGAGCTAAAGGATAGCTATTTGTTACTACTCTAAATAGACATATCATATACATTTTCTTTATATCTTCTATGTCTTCGTTATAACTAGATAATATAAATCTGCCTGTTTTTGTTTTGGTATTTGCATTAATAGCATATATCATTTGTGTCTTAGGATATCCACCTGCATAATCTTCATGTGTAATACCAAATATATCTGTGTTTTGATAACCTGTTACTTTTAGTTCTTCTTTGTCCATGATTATCCTTAAGTAAATAAATGGTGACCCCACGGGGAATCGAACCCCGATCCACAGACTGAAAATCTGTTATGCTCAACCGTTACACCATGGGGCCACATTGAATAAGATACACTGCCTGACTATTGCTGGCCAGGCAGTGTTTGGTTGCCATTATTCTAGATATATAATTTTCAAAGATCTACATTACCCATATTCTACAGAGTAATGATTGCTACAATAATTGCAATATACGTGTTCTCACGGGCACGATATTCAAATAAAAAACCCGCAGGTTTTTAGGTCTGCGGGTTAGATGTTTTTTATTTCTGTGTTGCTTACCCTAACCCGCTCCGCTCCAATCGACCATTGTTCGATATGATCCACTAATGGATATACCGGTGGCCGGCAGGCAATCTGCCTGTTCGAACGTATTAATGGGTTGTTTATGTAAGCTAAGCATTTGAATTCTATAACTCCATAATTAGGTTATAGCATAATAATAGCACTGAAACGTATTAAGTCAAGAACAAAATTAGTTTTTTGTTTAGGACCCGCAGTTCTTACATGTTTCATCTTTGGTTTCTTTCTTCCAACCACAATACTCACACTTTACATCTAATGGTTTTATCGCATCAAGAAATTCTTCATCATTGCTTTGTAGCAATGAAGCGTATAAGAGATAGTCAGGCTTATGAGTGTCATATGGCAATTCTTCTAAATAAGTAGCAGTTATTTCTACATCACAATAACCTTTGTTTGCAATCCATATTTCTCTGGCTGCTCTTTCAGAGAATTCATCTTCACTTTCACCTCCGCATAGATGTCCTTCTCCAGACATCCATATATGATAATCATTTCCAGGGCCTACACTATCTATGCTCCATATTTCTTCTATAGCTTCGACTATTTCATCACGTCTGTTTTTGTCGAACTCTTTTATACTGAATTCCATTTGGTAATATCTACTCATTTTTATCTATCCAGTGCAAGTATATTATTTTTGAAGTATTTGAACGTACTGTGATTTCTAAGAAAATCTGTAATCTTTTCATTAACTTCAAGACCATATGCCTTCATCTTGCATGCTATGTATTTGACGGGCTGTTCATTTACATGACCACGCCCACCTTGGCCTGGAGTTGCCCAGCTAAGTACCATATGCTTTGAACATACACTGGCAATATTTCTTAGAAATGCATCTTCCTTTTCTCTTGGAATGTGTTCTCCTACCTCAAGACACATAACAAAATCTGCTTTCTCTTTCCATTCTTGTGGTTCGCTTAGGTCTATCTGTGTTATGTCGTCGATCTTGGATACTTCTTCAATATCTCCTGTTCCTTCAAAGCCCTTGATCTTCCATCCACATGATCTTAATATTGACACATATGTGCCATCACCACAACCAAGATCGAAAGCTAGTTCTGGTGAATATGTATGTGCGATTGCTCCAGCAAGAAGATAGTCGTGTTTATGTTTCTTGGCTTCTTTAACAGGCCATATACCACTACTCTTGTCAATCTTTTCTTGCTTCTTATCTTTCTTTGGTTTTGGTTTAATAATTACTTTCTCTATATTATCAGAAATCTTAGGATTAGTTGTTTGTTCAAAGTTGGGGCGCTCCCATCCACCTTTATGTCCACGATCTTTATCATAGTTATAATCTTTGATGAATGGATAGAATCTTTCTTTAAGAATGCTATATAGCCTGTTATCAACTGGTGAGTATCCTAACAGTTCTCTGTCACGAACAAAGGTGTCCCATGCTGTCCTGTTAGTAGGATGAAAGTGGCAAACCTTGATTGGTTTTTCGGCGTTCTGATACCTCTTTTTGAAGCCGGAACAACCGAGGTTATATGAAGTATCTAACAATGTAACTCGGTCTGCATACTTTGCATTATTCTTAGGATTCAGCAGTTCATTCAGAACAGGCTCTTCCTTATCCTCATTGCGTTCAATAATGATATCGCGCAGCTCTTTTACAATATCTTTCGCGCTTGGTCTATAGAATACACTGCCGCCATTTAGCTTAGGTTTGCTGTATGTGGAGATTCCTACATCTTTCATGTCTCCGACTTTGAATTTGCTTATTTGCCATGCATCAAGGTCATGGACCCATGCAAGTTCATCTATAATACCAGTATCAAATAGCTCAAACATAGACATGGTTTTACTACCAGTAAGACAAGTCTCATTCATTTCCATCTTTATGGTAGAAACACCCTTATGCTCAAAATCAATATTAGATGCGATGATGATCTGGCTTGGTTTCCAACCGATAGATAGTGCATTGTCGATCTGTGCAAGCATATATGCAATGAGCTTTCCTGATTCTGCTTGTTTATGCTTGTCATTTCCAGACTTTGCTCCTTCCTGAAGATTGGCTATCATAACATTCTTCATACTTCTATCTCCTGTTCGAAATTTACAACCAGTTTTGCTTTACCCCATGGCTTATTTTTGTTAACAGTTAGATTGCCTTGAGATAGATTATCTGCAGCAATCTTTTTATTGGCTTCTTCAGTTTCTTTCCACTTGCCTTCCATATATTTGTCTACTTCTGATCTGGGTGTTCTAATTCTGTTCATAAAGTCGCCTAATTTATTCCACCACATTAGTTTATAGCCACTAGCTAAAGCCCTGTGCATTAAGTCTTTATCATCGGCTCCATAGCCTATCATAGACTCATCGTATCCACCAAGCTCCATAAACTCATCTTTATATAAACCTAATCTACCATGAATCAACTTCTTACCTTTAGAGAATACTGCTTTAGCAGGACATATGTTGGCAAGATCATTTATTGCATGTACAAAATGGTGGCCTATGTAATTATCTGCGTCTACATTGTTTACTATGTCAGCATCTGCTGCCTTAAATGCTATGTTTCTTGAATGCCCCATCTTATATTTTTCTGGTTCAGTAGTATGTATATATTTCACAATGCCTGATTTTATGTATGGAAGCATATGTGTCTGCATCCATTTATCTAGATGGTCTGCACTATTATAATCGAGAATGACAAACTGTACGCCTGGATAATCGATGTTATTCAATATATTTACAGGCAACGTCCTCTCAAGATCATGAGTTCTGTTCATGCATGTAGTACATATTGCAATGTTATAGTATTTCTTTGGAGCAGTAATAGGTTCTTTATCTGGATCCCAATACTGCCATTTATCTTCTGGTACCAATGTATATTCTCCTGTAAAAAGATAGCTAGTATGCATTTAATTTTATGTTTTGAAGACATAGTCGTCGTCGTCTTCGCAAACCGTTTGATTTAATATGTATTTCTGAAAATCAACTTTGCGAGACGCAGACGACATTGTCTTCAAAAGTTTTGTGAACATAAAGCATTCTTTATGCAATTCTATAATGAGGTAGAAATAAAACTGCATACTAGCTATTATTAATTGGAAACTGTTGATGAGCTACAGGAAATTGCTCATCTGGTATTTCTTTACCAAGGAATGGGCACAGTTTCTCCCATCCTTCACCTGCACAAATATTTATTTCCATATACTTGTCTTGTTTGTCAGCAAAAAATTCTCTAACGCCTGCATAGTAACTCCTATAAGCAATGTCAAATTTCTCAAACTCATATGTAAAACATCCATATAAATTGAATCTATTTTCCTTTGCTCTAATACTACCAAGACCGCGTCTCCTAGACCATCTTTCATTTGATCTATGCCAGCTTTCTCTTTCTCTTATACAGCATATGAACTTAGCATTAGGTAACAGGTACTCTAGGAATCGATACTTAGGAGCTACATAGATATCATTTATAAAATCATATTTTTGTACATCTGCAATCTCTTTTGGAGAATGATGTGCTGTGTATCCAAGGATACGCATTGCATGTGTAAGACTCAGTGTTCCTGTCTTTCCTAAACCTAACCCAAAAATCTTAAAGGCTGGATGTTGGCCTGGCTTGTAATCCTCTGGGATTTCTACGCTCATTGTTTAAATACCTCAAGATAAAAATTATGCCTATACCAATGGATCCTACAAATCTGTCGTCAGTATTTATAAGTTCTGTGTGAGTATATTTTCTTTTAATCTCATCCCAGAATCTGTGTACTTGCACCTTAGGTATATGTGTCAGCTTAATATCATGAAAACCAATATACTTTGGTTGCGTATGTTGTATAATAAGTTCGTAATCTGCTTTTACGTTCTCATATGTATGTTTTGCATCTATAAAACAAAAATCTGCTTTGTTATTATAGATGATTGTTGCAGCCTTGTCTGATCTCATATCGACTTGTATAAATTTGGAAGATGGAAACTTCTTTGAATATGATTTGAATTTATTGGCCGCCATATTAGTGATATCAATAGCTGTGCTTTTAAACCAATGATCTTTAAGAGCTTTCATGTAGCTATCTACAATGAAGAAAGTGCCTGCTCTTTCACAACCTATTTCAAGATAGCTATTTATATTGCCTCTATTCTTACCCATGAATATTAATAGTTTTGCTAACTCTTGTGGATATTGTTTTGACTTTAGTCCGCCCATGTTAGAGACTATTTCTTCTGATATATCCATACTCTTTGCATTAAGATATATGCCACAATCAAGAATAAAATCAGTAAGATAATGCATATCAAATATCTTTTCTTTTGAAATTATTGCTCGAAAGTTGTCATATAACTCTAAATGTTTCATTTATGCCTCTAATCAGATATAAATCTAAGTAGCTTGTTTATAATGTTTTCAGTCTCAAATTCTTTTGAATATATCATAGAATTTTTACGCATTTGTTTTCGTAGTTCTTGATCTTTAACTAGCTTATATATACAAGTTGCAAAGTCATTGACATTCTTACACAAGAATCCATTGTTGTTGTGTATGACTTGCATTCTGTTGCCTCCGTCAACATCAGTAGCAACAATTGGGCATCCACTCATCATAGCCTCAGCTACACATCTTGACCAAGGTTCTTGTCTGGAATAGTCTATAAAGAATAAGTATATGTCTATACCAAATAGGAAATTAGGTACTGATATAGAGAATTCTTTTCTAGTAATGACATTATCGAATTCTGATAACTCATATGCAACTTGCTGATTTACACCAAGTAGATCCCACATGATTTTATCATGTATATCTGATCTATTAAGAGTATTAACAAGCTCATAGTAATCACTGTTCCATTTACTTCCCATACCTTTGGAATGTTGTCCAATCACTATACATGGTCCATTATGCTTGTCTTGATAAACACTTGCTTTGTCAATTGGGCTTTCTAATACCATCTTTGGGAGATGTTTGACAGCATCTAGTTTCTCCTTGTAGCTGAGCTCATTGTAGAATCTCAGGTTGGTAGTTATGAGGCGGATGTCTTTACATTTACTACATAGACTATCTTTGTCTTGATTTAGAAACCTAGATGGACTGACAATGAAATTAAATAGAAATATCATTCGCTTGATTTTACATGGATCACAAAACTCTTCCCAGAACTCGCTAGTAGTGAAGCTTTTACTATCTGTATTTATGGTAAGCAATGCATCAAGATCATATAGAGTCTCTGGTTCATTTCTAAAGTTTAGAACTGTGACTCTATCATCTAGTTTATTTTTTAGTTCTCTAGATAATGTTTGTTCAGAGTATAGTCTCACGTGATGTCCGGCTCTAGCCATGCCTGACGCCAACTCCATACATCTGAACTCCGAGCCGCCGTTTATTTTAAACTTAGAAAGAATTCCTACTTCCATAGTCTTTCCCATTCCATATATTCTCTCAGATGTCTTGAAACATCATCTGCGGTTATCATTTCTAGACATTTAGGTATAGTATATCCATACTCAGATTCTACTGGAAACTCGCATAAACTTTCATCTTGTAATACTGGTGTACCATCAGCATGCATGCCTTCTGTTATGGCTCCATCTCCTAATGGTACTGTTCTGGATTTCCAACAACCACCGTTGTCACAACAAGGTAGTTTACCACATGTATGAAGATATGCATGATTGGTATATGCTTCCCAATGTGACGGTTCTCTACCGCCAGCAAGAACTATACAAGGCCTGGTTCGTCTGCCATAGTCAAGTTTAGGTTCAATTGCTGCAGCAAGATGCATAGGCAAGCTTACGGGAGAGATAACTCCATATGAATGATATACTAGGCGTATAAGCTTTCTTAGATCATCAGTTTGACCAACGAGATTAATTAAATTATCTCCAATAAGACTTGGATGATAATGATCAGCCTCATCTTTGCCAATCTGTACAAAAGTAATTTGTGGATTATCATCCACTACTTGCTGGAATCTTCCTGGACACCAGTGCTTGGCAGTATAGTCTGACTTGCATCCAGCATCTATAATCCAGTAAGGAATATTGATATTCATTATTTCTTTTACTTGACTTATCCACGATTTTTCTTCGTTACTAATGTGGATATCGCCTTTGAGATGTTTCACATGAATCTTAACGCCTAGTCTATTCTCCATGTCTTTTGCATAGCCATGAACGAAATGATATGCACCTTCATTGCATTCATGTACAATGGGGTACTGAATTTTTATCTTCTCAGCTTCAGGATCTTTTGATAGATCTGTAATATATGGGCTATGCTCAAATATTTCTCTGCATCCTGTACTGACATCTGTTATGAATAGCCCTGGATTGCTCTCATGCAGATCTCTTATGGATCCAGATAGCATTACAAGATCTCCTGGAGACAACCAGCAGTCAAAGATAATCTTTCTAACCTTCCTGCTTGTCCTGAGATTCAGATTGGCCTTCTGGTACTCTAGAACTTTGATGTTCTTCATTCTCTCTCTCCTCTTCCGCTTCTGTGTTTTCTGTGCTCTCTTCTGGCTCATCAACAGACTCCATAGTATATATTATGCAAAGATTGTTCTTGTCTATTGGATCATTGTATACAGATATTAATGCATCGGCACCTTCTTCATAAGATATTTCACTTAGTGCTGAGTCAACAGAATCTGCTGGCACAGTCATTTTTACTAAAGTCTTTCTCTTCTTAGGAATTATAGAGTGAAATGGCGCGAGGTAAAGATTTTTGCCCTTATATATATCAATTTCATTGAGCTTTTCTGCACCAAGCCTTGCAATATCATAAATAACTCTTCTGTTAATAGCTGAGTTATAGTTTTCTGCAAAGGCCTTAATCCTATCTTGAAGATTTGGGTATGCCGCTGCAAATTTGTCAGGATACTTTCTGACATGATGAAACAGCGACTCGTAAGTAATTACGAGATTATCTAACATTGATTTCTCCTTGAATATAATAATGATTATGGCAATAATACCTCTTGTGACACCAAAAATCAAGTTTAATCTTGACTAAATATCTTGATGAGTTATAATAATAATAGTAAATCCCTTAATATGAGGAGCTAACTATGACATGGCCTTATAACCCAATGAGAAAAGTTGATGGAACCTTGAATATATCTTGGGATCAGTTCAGAAAAGACGTATTATCTAATGACAAATTTTTAGAAGTATTTAGCGACTTATCTAAAGAGATTATTAAGTTTAGAAAGGCTCCAGGTTGTTCTCCTTGTGCTAGAGTTCTGAATAAGATTGCTAATCAGAAGAACAAGCTGATAGAAATTTACAATGATACTGTTAACATCCTGCCACCTACTGGGCAGAAGCCTGAATTCAAAAGATCCGACGTTATAGAACAAGTTCATGAAGAAGAGCTATATGATTCTATTGATAGGATAGGCAAAGCCGGCGGTAGAATTATTACAATTGTACCGTCACATGATGGCGAGAGTTATTATATATTATATAGGAAAACTATAAGGAATAAATAGTGTACGTTTTAATTTTAGTTTTATCTATACTTGCCTTGTTGATATCACTAGTTTCTTTAGTAGTAAGCATCACAATATTTGTTATGGTATACAATGGTCTTGGTCAATCCGATAAACTATGTTCAGCGTCTGATATGAATTCTTTCAAAAAGAATACTAACTATGAAGAAAGTAGTTGTGGAGTTGATTCAAGCGATATTATAAATGAGGATATGTTTAAAGACATACCTACTTCAAACTTTGGCCAGAATGCGTCTGACTAGGAGGCATATAAATGAAAGCATTAGGATTTGATTGTGGAACGTACAACTTAGTAATGGCGTCTCCTGGCAAGGAAGAGGGAAAGCCAAGTATCAAGCGTGAGATTAATGTATTCCTTAAGATTGAGAACCCACAAAAGTTTACTTTAGGTATGTTACGCAAACAAGGTGTTCCAATGATGGAAGAAGATGGCTCAGTATATATTCTTGGACAAGCTGCAATTGACCTTGCAGTAGATCTAGGTACTACATATCGCAGACCTATGAAAGCAGGGTGCTTGTCTCCTGAAGAGAAAGATGCATTTAAGATCCTTGGTTATATGCTCAAAGGAATGGTTGGAAGTCTTAAGGAAGAGACTGTATTGTTCTATAGTGTACCTGCAGAACCTATTGATGCACAAGGCGATACAAAATACCATGAGAAGGTTATTGGATCCATTCTTGGAACAATTGATAACCTAACGGCTAAACCTCTAAATGAAGCTTCAGCAATCATTTATGCATGTACTAATAATCAAACAGGCATTGGCATTTCATGTGTTACACCTGATACTTCTATCATAACAGATAAAGGTATTATAGAAATAGCAAAATTACATGAAGGTGATAGAGTTTTAACAAGACTTGGTACTTATGAACAAGTATCTAAAGTAACAGTAAGTGAAAGGGATGAAGAGATACAAGAGATAAATTTTTTCTGTTCTAATCGAAACCTTAGAATAACGTCGGAACACAAAATTTATACAAAAAGTAATGGCATTGAACAATGGAAGCGTTCTGATCAAGTAACTAATGAAGATTATGTTATGATGCCCAGTGTATCTTATAAAGATAAAACGTGTTATATAGCTATAGACAAACGTGTTACATGCTCTAAAGACACAAAACGAGAATTCTATGAAGTACATGAAAATGTAGCAAAGTTCATAGGCCTTTTTCTAGGAGATGGACATATAGAACTATCTAAAGGTGGAATATTCTTTGATTTTGGTAAGCATGAAACAAATTTGCACCAATTTGTAATGGATATAGCAAAAGAAAAATTTGGTAATTCTATGTCTTTTATCGAAAAGGGAGAAGAATGTATAAGATGTCAAATGAATAATAAGGCACTTGCAAGGTGGTTAAAAGAAAATTGTTACGATAGTAGTGGTAAAAAGAAATTGCCTTGGTTAGTAGACGAGTTAAATAGACCGGCAAGAATCGGTTTGTTGTCAGGATTATTAGAGAGCGATGGGCATATTGGAGATAATGAAGTATCATTTGAGAATACTAGCTCAGCTCTTACTATGTTAGTTCAACAATTATGTTTATCTGAGGGATATACTGGTAGTTATTGGTTCAGAGATTCTAGGTCTGGTGGAACAATAGAAAATAGAACAATAACAGGAAACGATAGCTGCTGTTTCACATTGCATGAGCAATATATACAATCGCTCAAGTTTCTGATTAGTGGCAATAGACATAGGACAACATCTTTCCAAGATAGTAAACAATGGAACAAAGTGCGCAGTAATCAAAAAGTTAAATATACAGGCAAAGTGTATGATTTAACAGTTGAAAATGAACATTCTTTTTGCGTACCAGGATGCTGTATACACAATTGTGGTGCTGGTATGATTAACGTAGCTTTTGTAAAGATGGGTGTCAATATATTTGAGTTTAGTCTTACAAGCTCTGGTGATTGGATTGATAGGGAAAGTGCTAGGGTTACAGGAGAATCAGAAGCTTTTATTAATCAGGCTAAACATAATATTGACTTGTCTAAAGAACCACAAAATATGACTGAGATGGCTATTTCTAAGAATTATGAGATACTTATTGAGCGTAGCATTCTTAAGATCAAAGATGGCATTATCAATTCTAAAGGCAAGGCTAAGACACAGAATCCTATACCTATTGTTATAGCAGGTGGTACTAGTTCTGTGAATGGTTTTATGGCAGTGTTTAAGAAAACACTAGAAAGGATTGAAATGCCTATTCCTATATCAGAATGCATACAGCCTCTGAAGCCATTACATTCAGTAGCTAAAGGATGTCTTGTTGCTGCAGAGCTTGAAGCTGGATAGATTATATTATAAAATATTGGTGCTCAATACTTTCAGACAGCATTTCCATGGCTTGCTCAAAATCTTCACCATATTTATGATGCTTAGTATCTGGTGGTGGACATACTAATCTACTTATCCCAGCATTTATTATACCACCCATACATTGTGAGCAAGGATGTAATGTAACATATATTGAACATCCATCAAGATTTCTGTCTGCATTATATATTGCATTAACCTCTGCGTGTTGAGTCCAGTAGTATTTCAAAGGACGCTCGTATCTTTCTTCTACTTCATCATCAACACCCCTAGGAAACCCATTATATCCTAGTGATACAATGGTCTTTCTATTGTCAACTATAACTGCGCCAACCTTTCTTGATTTATCTTTACTCCATTCAGCTATATAAAATGCTAAGTCAACAAATCTTTTGTCCCATTTGTTAAGCATTAACTATCCTTTCTATATTGATCTATTTTTGATAGAAGTTCTTCACACTGTTGTTTGTTAAACATAGCTATATGGGCTTTCTTGCTATCCATATTCATAGCTTCACGAAGCCATTTATACCTTTTATTTCTGTCACCAATAAACATCTTATCAAACTTAGAATGAGCTTCCATTCTTGCTAATTTAGTCTCTTTGTCTCCAGGTATACCAAGAGGACTTCCATCAGGATGGGCTCCATGTGTTGCTTTACATCTAGGAAAATGCGAACACCCATAAAATTTTCCATACTTAGATTCTCTTAGAATCATGATACCATCACATTCTGGACATTTCATTTTATTACTTACCTTTTAATTTGCATTGATATTCATTGAATTTTGCATAGAAGTCCTCTATTCTTCGTTTAGCTCTATTTAGCATAGTTTTAAGATGTTGTCCCTGCCTACCAGAAAATTCTACCTGGAGAAGTTCAAATGCCATATCCAGTCTTCCTTGAGCTTTATCTATACATTGATCGATGCCATCTTTAATAGCAATTGATACATGCTTAGATTTGTTTCTCTTAGCCATTGTTACCTCTACATTTATCACAAAGTGTTTGAATCCAGCCATCACTGCTTATATCACCAGGAGCTCCACACTGCTCACAGATAGTATACGACATCTTTTCAGCAAAACATATTACAGCCTCAATATTACCCATAGTTGTAGCATTTTCTGATGGTAAGCCTTTGTTTTCATTATCATTTGACACCCATTGATAATAGAATCTAAGACCGCCCATCTTTTCTTTAACCTGAACTGCTATTAACTGAAAAGAATTGGTGCTTCCTTGGTCTAGCTCAGTTTGGATAAATGAGCACAACATATCAATAAGATTGTACCAACCGTCACCGGTTTCAATCCCAAATGCCATACATGATTGCTCAGGTCTTGTACCACAATCAGTAAATATTTTTGGATATTTATTGATTAACTTTTGTTCAAGTTCCAGTCTCATTTTGTAGCTCCAATACTTGTTTCATTACTGAATCCAACATCTCTTGGACTGTATCTATATCAGAAATGATATTTTGTTTTAATCGGTGAAAGTCATTCTCTTTTGTATCTGTATTGTTTACTTGTTCACAACTACTATTTTCTTCCCATTCAATTAATACGCCTGAAAATGAGCCTTTATGGTTTCCTTCATGTCCTTTTTCTAATGTGCATACAACCATACATCCATTAGGACCTGGCTTTGATGCGCCACATATATTTTTATATTCTGGCATATATTGTACTCCCTACTATGTAGATGGATTATTGTTTGTAGGAATAAACTTACTAACAATGTCTTTCAAAACGATATGTGAATAACAATTATCACATTCTTCCATATGCGCAGTATCACTCAAATCTTTCCCGCAATATGGGCAATTACATAAACTGATATTTTCTATAGGCCAAAAGTTTGAAACTGGAAAGCCTCTAGTATGCGTACTATAAATATTAGATGATGTAGAAGATGAAGATATTGATGATGATGAATAAGATATTGATGAAGAATAAGGCCTTGTTAAGTATTCTTGTTGTATTCTACTAGCTGTAGCAGACGTGTTTCTGGTATGTTCAGTAGCATTTGGACAACTTATACAAAGTAATTGAACTAGTATTGCACCTTGTGAGGTATATGTGTCTATGATTTCATGGGGATAGTTTATGCAATCGAACATAGAAGCCACAAATACAATTTGTGGATTATCTGCAAATGATTCTATTGGTTTGGCTAATAACATTTGTCGCCTCTTTTAGCTTAATATTATAGACAATTATTTATCTAACCCTCTTTCTCAATTCTTCTATATAGGGTTTTAATATAATAGATCGTGTTAGTCTTCTTACTATTCTTTCATTTGCAATACCTACGCTCTCTTCTGTAGTAAATCTTTGCATGGCGAAGTACTCTATCTCTGCATTCATGAGATGTATGGCTTCATGTACGCCAAATAGAACTGGGTCAAATGGATCATCTTCAGCATACTCATTTAGCAAAGTCGCTGTAGCCACCATGCCAGTGTGATCAATTTCTATAGTCGCATAAGCATCAATTCTTTCTAAGGTAAAGAGAACGTCATACTCTTCGAGACTAAGATCTTTTTGAGTTATGCAAAAACTATTTTTGAATAGTTCGAATTGTTTTTTGGTAGTTCTCTTCAAATGTTTTGACGATATCTTTCTGTCACGAAGTTTTTCAGCCCTGTATAGGGTATCTTTAGGAGATATAGAAGATCTCTTGGTGATTCGCATATCAAGTCCTTTGAACATACCACTTCAATTGGATCAATATTAGAAGCGTAGTTGCAAAATAGCATGTATAATTTAACAAAGTTTTCCACTATAGATTTATCTATAGTGCCCTCTCCCAATCTAAACTCAACAGTTTTTCTTGAATTATAGTGATATAATGACATAGATGCATGATGGTCTTTAGCTATTTCTTCAGCATCCTTGAAGAAATTAGCTATTCTTCCATATGCTGGTTTTTTATCTGCAAGTCTCTCACAATAGTATCTGTTTCTTTGTCTACTTTTAGGATAGCAATGCAATATAACAGGTTCTATTTGTAGCCATGCAGCTATCATATTATGCGGATTAACATCCTCAATGCATATATGAATATGAACTGAATCTCTATTAGTAATTTCTATGTCATATTTACTCAGCTTAGTTAATACACTTTGAATTTTCTTAAGGTCTTTAATTGTTGAAACTGGTGTAGCTAGCTCACATCCAGTAGATGGGTCTTGCTTAAGGTGCCATTTCCTATTATTATGAGAGTCTTTCATCTTGCGATATACTTTAAAGGAATCAGGACCGTAAACACTTGGTATAACTATCTTTATAATATCATGAAGTTCATCTATGTCGCTTGAAAACTCGAATTCAATACCAAATTTGCGGTAGTATCTCATGACGTTTACCTCATCAGGTTATATTTTCATTATAACCAAATTGCCTGTTATGTCAATGAAATACTATTCAACTATTCACTTATTATTAAATCAATCGTCATCGTCTTTTTGCTTGTAATCAGTTGAATAAAAACCGGATCCTTTAAAGTGGATTGCCGGAGCAAATATGATGCGCTCAAGAGTATCTGTATTGCATTTGGGACATGTCTTATTAGGTTCGGCTTTTATGCTATGCACAACCTTAATTTTCTTAGAACAATTTTTGCATTGATATACATACGTTGGCATTATCGTTTCTCCTTCGCCATCATATTTTTTAGTCTCTCAAATTGATGTATAAACATTGCTTCTGCTTCTTTGCACTCCCAGCAATTTATTTTAATATGATCACTCATCTTTTTATACCATTCTTCATCCTGAATAAGCACTATGCTTGGTGTATCAAATAGAGATCTTTCTTCTAATACTGTCATATGTATGTCGGTTTTCTTAACGCAATCACTAAGATTTGTATCTACATTAAAGTGCTTGAGTATTTCGTGCAAACCATCATCTTCGATATCACTTGGCAATAGTAATTCATCATATTCTTTGATGAGAATATGTCTTTTAATCGGCTGAATTATATCACTCATGTAGGCTTCGAAAGAATCGTGAAGAAGGAATTGCATTGCGTGTTCTGTTTTACCACATAGCATAGACTTTTCTAAGAATATGCTGCCAAGAACACAGTGTTCTGCTACAGACATAAATTTGTTGCAATGACCATTCCATCTACATTGTAGTGCCAAAGAATGGGCTATGCCTTTTATATCTATATCTTTGGCCTGCAGATCTGTAATATCAATTGGATCATTTCTGCTAAATACTTTAAGGACGTTCATTATATTTCCTTAGTTCTCTAAAGTAATTTCGTATGCTGATATCTCCTGCGCTCTTTGCGAAGGTTTTATGATAGCTATCTCTATAATATGTCTCACTAACAGCATCATAGTACATAGTGAAATCGCCATCGTCACCCATATAAAACTTATCCCAGAACTCTTGACTAAGACTAGATTTAACATCAAGTTGTTCCAAGGCTAGATTGTCAAAAGATATGATAGCATCATTAAGATTAAGTAGCTTCTCCATATTATTATATATAGAAAGCTGTTTCTCTCTTATGATTTTATGATTTCTATTATCAAACATCCTGCCTCTGCCAGTGCCTTTATATCCTAATATTAGGCATCGACACATACCAGTGGCTTCAGATACCCTAGCAATAGTATTATATATATATTCGAACGAGTGAATACCAGATATAAAATGGAATACTACATGAGGAGAAATCTGTGCTATTGATACCAAATGATTATTACATTCTTTGACAGATATACCTAACCCATGTATCATTTTCTTAGATACTATTAGCTTAATTGTGTTCATATATTTTTGGACGTGGGCTTGGTTCACAGTTAAATTTGCGATATGTCCTTGTTGTCCTACTATTGTTAGTATCTGAAGTAACCTAGGATGTGCTAAAGGATTTCCACCACCAATAGCAAGCTCACATGGATGTGGAATATCTGCGAGTGATAGTGTGGTATATATATTGCAATGGTTTCCAACTTCACAAGAAGACTCATAACAGTATGGACAACCAAGATCACAAAAACTAGTTATCTTGACGTCCATGCTTTCTGGATATATGGGTTTTGGTTTACCTTCATATCTTCTAATTTTTGTACCATCTTTCAATATTGTTACATGAACATTACCATTTGTATATGATGTAAGAATATCATCGGCTATTTCTAGTGTTGCCATTAACTATCCATTCTCAATGATTATCATTGTCAATATAGAGTATAGAGTTTGGACTAAATATGAAATTTATGAGTGTAGTCTTGCTGCGAAATGCAATAGCAGATGTACCTAGAGAGTTATGATCGATGTAAGCGTATTCCTTTCCAGTGCTATTAATGTCCCAGTCAGTTGTAAAATTAAACTCAATCTCTTGGGCTCCCGTCATTTCTTTAATGACATCTACTAGCATTTCCATTCTTTCTTCGTTATGTTTGTTGTCTATTGCACAATAAGCTGCTTTTGCATAGCAGTCATTATAAGTCTCATAACCCCAGCCAAATTCATATGCATCAATTACCACACGGCCATTAGAATCTGGTTTCATAATGTCTAAAGAAGATTTTAGATTATTGTTGACTGGAGCTATAGATATTGAATGACAACTGGATGAGTTTGTCTCAAACAATCCATTTCTTATATTAATCATTGGTTTCTCCTATAATGTCAAAAAGCTACTTATAATAAGTAGCTTTTTGATAGGTATATACGTAATTATATTGTTTAATACATAGCAATTTTAAACATAGTTTCAACTAAACAAATGATTGCAAATGTAAAACAATATGTAACTTTATTGATTAGCCAGTTCATAGTCATAGACTTCAGTCTCATTAAAAAGGTTAACTTTGTATCTTTGAGGTTCTTCTAACTCTTTGGTTTCCCAATCTTTACAACGAATATTAAAATAGTTTCTCCATGTTACCCCATCTTCTGGACTCACACCAAATGCCATTTGTGTGGGTTGCAAGAATGCGGCTTTTTCTTCAAAGAGATATTCTGTTGTCCCAAGAAAGGAACCATTAATTAGTACTTCGCCAGTGTTATGAGGCAATCCTGTTGGTTGATGAAAGTGACCAAGTAGGAAGTAATTATAGGTTATGTCTTTTACGGCGCCTAGAGCTACCATATTGCCCACATTTCTTCTTATACCATAGTGAGGTATACCTAAACTGTTTCCGCCTCTTATTTGGTGTCCATGAGAGACTACAAAGTTCCAATTGTGTATACCAAGAGATACAGACCATGCATCTGGTATTACAAAATCTACCTTGCCGGCACTCACCATTTCTTTACATCTTGTATATGCATACATTGATGATAGGTAGTCCCAGTTCGTCTGAGGTTCCTTCCAGTTAACTTTCTTACCAAATCTTCCATGATTACCTGACACACATACAACTGTAATTCCCTGTTCTGGAAACTTAGCTGCTAAGTCTTGAATCATCATGCCATATACTTCACCAGATGCCATAGATGATTTGATACAATTCTTCCATTCAGAATGTTTTGATAGACCGTGAATGTCACCATCAGACCCATGGTCTCCCATAAGCAGAAAGTATATATGATCAAATCGTCTGTTGTTTAAACTGGAACAGTATGTGAACAATGAATCCATATATCGTTCTGCTCTATGACAGAAAGGTGTAAAACCATAGTGCTCATAGAACCTGACTCTTTCCTGTTTCAAAATGTGATCTGGATGAGAGTCAGATACCATTAGTACTAATGATTCTACAATATCTGTATCTGGTCTTGATTTCTTTTGAGTAGGCTTGTATGGCATTGGATCCACAGTATGAATCACATCTACCAAGTCTGAGAATAGTCTGTTGTAGTCTCCAGCCTGTCTTTTCAAGGAAGCATTTCTAGTCCTAAGACCCTCGGCTTCTTTTATTAAAGATTGCATCTCCGGAGAATACTTATCCTTTGCCTGCTCTAAGGTGATTCCTTTACTCTTAGCCATTGTTCTACTCCTTGCGTAGCAACCTAGAATCAGGCAATTCTTTCTTGAATTTCAATACCTCACTTCTAGGACCATACGCTATGTCTTTGTTTTCAAACTGAATGGCATACCAACGAACTTCCTCAGACTTAATAGCAGCGAACCACTTAGGGTTACGTCTACAGCCTGTTTCTTCAAGCAAGACACTTTCAGGATATAGTATGCCTTTTGGCATGTTATTAATAACCTTCTTGATTTTGTACACAACATCAAATTTGTTCTTCAAATCCTCAATTGTATATCCTTTACCAGATTTATTCTTAGGTTGCTTTTTGCTGATTTCGTCTTCCTCCTTTTTGGGTTTATTTTTCTTGAACTTGACAGAATGTCCTGGTCCAGGTAAACTGTATCCGAGAGATCTAACTATGCTACCTACTTCGTCTACTGAGAGCCCAGTACTTCTTGAGATTTTATACTCATCCCAGCAATCTTTCCTCTGGTTGATATAGTTTTGGATCCTTTTCTGCATATGTGCATTTGCACGACTCATATCTTTATGCCTCCTGCAACTGGTTCAGATACTGCACCTAGGAGACCCTCACAATCTTTTACAAGCTTGTCTGCATCTTCGTCACTGTATACCATTGCTTTTAATGCAATTCTGCACAGACTACCTGTATATGGAAGAATTGTTCTAAAAATTACCATTGGTAGCACTGGAATAGAATCATGAAGCATTAGCGTATCACCAGGATTAGGAGCTGTATTTGAAATCCATGATGGTAAGTTTAGTGAATACTTAGGAGTCATTTCTTTAGGAATTGATGCAGCATCTCTTGGTACCACACATATCATAAGCTTGGCAACAATTACATTTGCCATATAAGGAAGCCCGAAAGACTCTGCAGCAAGTTTACAAATTTCTTGTGATACTGCGGTGAGTTTTTCTTCTGGTATATTGTTTTCACTCAAAGAAGTTGAAAGCATATTTTTAATAACAGGAGAACTGCCGGCAATCCACTTACTGAGAAGATTGTTTTCTCTCATCTGAGTTTTTGAATTCGTTTCTGGTTTAACTTGGTTGATATCTACTATGTTGTCTTTTTCTTCAGTCATTATTATCTCCCTAGATACAAACTTCTGGTTTGGAGTCGATGATTTCGTCTTCGGTAGGTGTTTCAAGAACAAACTCTCTCGTAATTCGGAAGCCTTCGGATCTGTCTACTACGTCTTTGATCTTGTAAATAGTTCCTTTTATCTTGATAATACAAGGACTCTTCTTAGAGTACTTTGAAAGCTCTTTGCCATTAATTGCAGACTCTATTTTGCCCTTGATTTCCTTGACAACAAGACCACCTGAGGTGATAAATTTTGTTGAACATACAACTCCACCACAGAATTCTGGTTTGTCTTTTACCCTAATATCTTCTTTCGCCATATTCATATCTCCGAAAAATTAATATACTTAATATAATATTGTAATGCATAAGCCCGAAATGTCAACAATCAATTTCGGTTTTTCGGCAGTTAAATTGCCGGATACATTGATTGTAAAAGGAATAGGATATGTAGTAGCTTTAAGTCCACAACATAAAGTCGTTCAGGTATTGCACTTTTTGGTACGGGGAGGAGAAAGTGCACTCTCACCTTAGGAGAGGAAAGGTATATACCACAGACCCCTAGGTAACTACTACTCCTATTCCAAGAATAAAAACGGCTTCTCAGAGTTAATTTGCAATTGAAGCTGCAGTTATAAGCTTAGCATGCATTAAAAATCTAATATGTGTTCCTCGTTTTTAATGCATGCTAAGCTTTACTCTTATACATTGTGTATTCACAATGCTTTATCACCTATATTAAAGATGATTAAAAACCTCTGAGAAGCCTTTTATTTATGCCATCATTTCATTAATCAAAGCGTCTAGGTCGTACATAGGACTCCATCCTAGTTCAGACCGCGCTTTTCTTGAATCTCCAAGGAGAGTATATACCTCTGTAGGTCTATAATATGCTGGATTGACCTTAATCATTGGCTTATCTTCAATCATTCCAACTTCGTCCTCAGGCTTATCTCCCTTAACCCATGTGAATTTCTTGCCCGCTAATTTAATAGCGGATTCTATGAACTCTCTTACACTAGTTGTCCTATTGCTTGAAAGTACATAGTCTTGCATAGGCTTATTGTCTTTTCTGATTTCTCTCTGATTGAGGATTCGCCACATTCCTTCCACCATGTCTTTAGCATGACTCCAATCTCTTCTAGCCTCCATGTTTCCAATCTCTAATGGAGTATTATCACCAGTGCTTAGTCTTTTTGCCCACTCAGTTATCTTACTTGTGACAAATATTTTGGGCCTGCGTTGTGACTCATGATTAAATAAGATACCAGAGCACGCCATTAAATCATAAGATTCTCTGTAGTTGATAACAGACCAGTGGGCGGCTAATTTTGCAACTCCATAAGGACTTCTGGGATAGAATGCACTATTTTCATTATACTTGTCACTCTTTAGTCCACCAAACATTTCTGAAGTTGATGCCTGATAAAACTTAGTGTATGGAGACAATGATTTTATTGCGTCTAGAAATATAATCACAGCTTGAGCATTGATTTTAAAAGTTGCAGCAGGAATATTAAAGCTTTCTTTTACAAAAGACATTGCTCCAAGATTGTATATTTCATCAAACTTATCTTGCACAAGTCTTTTAATAGAAGTTTCGTCTGTCAGATCGCCTTTTCTGATAATAATATCATTTTTGATATGTTCTATATTACAAAGATTTTCTCTGGATTGGTGACGAACCATACCATGTACTTCATAACCTTTTTCTAGCATCAGTTCTGCTAGATAAGACCCATCTTGGCCATTTACACCTGTGATCAGGCACTTCATACTCATAGCTCCTTTAGTAAAAGAATAAAAAGGTGAAAGCTAGTACGTATGCCAGCCGGCCGATTCCGGGCCCACCAGGCAGAGCTCAGCGTAAGATTATATGTATTTCTCTTCGTCGCTGAGCTCAGCCTGGTGGAATTTAGTCACACTAAGTATGCTTAGCGCTATTTACTTATTAAGTAAATATAACTACGTACTAGCTTTCATAAGATAAAGCGACTGGTACACATTACTTCAGGATCCAAGATCCTGAAGCCTAGCGCAGGACCAGGGTGCTCTGGGTAATTTAATATGTATTTCAAAAATTACTCTAATGCACCCAGGTCCTGCGATTATTTAATATTGAGCATACTCAATACCTCTAATACATTTGGTATTAAATGCGCTGTGTACCAGTCTTTATTAAAGTTTCTTAGAAGCTTTTAGCTTCTTAATATGCGCGACTTCTTCTGGTGTCTGTAACTTCTCTAGCTTGCTGTGTAGTAGATCTAGATGTCGTTTAGCGTTTTCATCATGTTCTTTCTCCACCTTTTCTTTCAGTTCCGTTCTCATTTCTTGCACCGCCTTCATAGTATTTTTGCCGGCGCTTATTGTTAATCCAATAGTTGCACCCCATATTCTTCTTGCCAAAGGAATACCTAGTGATGGAACGAATATTATAAGTACTACTACTCCGATTATGATGATCCAAAAAATAAGCATAATCCAAGCCCATAAAGATCCAAGTTTTGTCTTCAGAGTTGAGTTCTCTTTGGACTTCATCTCAAGTTCTTTTGCTTTATCTCTTATGATCTTTGCTTTCTCGTTGTTTACTTGCTTGATCTGTTCCATGAGCACTGCATTTTGCTCACGAATCTTTGCGTTTGCCTCATCGATTCCACTAAATACTTTCTCAACAGACTTAGGGTCACTAGGATCGAAATCAGTATTAATGCCAAGTGTAGATATAAATTTCTTGGCAAGCTTAAGTATGATTTCTGCAGACTTTTCTTTTGGCTCTGCTCCTTCATAGTAAACCTTCTCTGCTTTGTCAAGATTTAAAGCAGTTGCTCTACTTAGTTGCTCCTTATTCTTGAACGGAAGCTCAGGTCTTTGAGGTACATTCTTTTCTGCGCGAAAAGCATGATCTTCTCTCGTTATTTCTACAAAACTGCAACCTGTTGCAAATAAAGAAAATATACTTATAATAAGTAGTTTTCTCATGCTTACTGCTCCTCGCCACTCCACAACTTCTGGCCATCATATCCATCCCAGCATTTGCTAGAATATTTGCAGTAGCGGCATCGCCAATCGCCCTTGTCAACAAACCTTCCTTCTTTGGCTTTGGCTGTATCATCTTTGCTTAAATCACCAGCCTCTGCCAGTGCCAATAGTTTCTCTTTATTATATTGTATCACATAATCGCGCGGAGGCAACTCATTTGCATTAACATATCCCCAAAATTTGCTAAATCTATCTTTAATTCCTTGAATCTTGAGATCGGGATAGTGTATATAAGTGCCGCCTATACCAGATTTTATACATGCATGTTTGTCTTCGCCTTCGAACTTTATTGTATGTTCATTATATTCACCATTATCTCTTGCTATATAAAACAGCTTCCATAATTCCATACCAAATTGACTAAAGAAGTCTAGATATATTAATGACTGTAACACATGGTCTTGTTTAGGTTCTAACACACCTCTCTGCGGTATGATTACAAGTTTCTTACCATGATAGCCCCATACACTCTTAATTTCTACTCCGATTTTATTATCGGTTTCATCATCAGCTACTATCGCATCAATGCGACCGTGGATTCTATATTCTGGAATCCATATATCTGTCTCAATTGCATCTATAATCCTTGCTTCTGTAAGGACTTCTGTTACCAGCTCATGCATTTTATCGCCCATGCGAAACTTCATTTGTTGCATTGGTGTGGTGCGCTCTGTTGGCTCTTCGCCTGTAATCCGGTAGTATTCTGATCTTAAACATCCACCTACAATACTTCCGTCACTTAACTCTATTGAAGCAGCTGAAGGATGAGCCGTAAGCCTGGGCCTGATACTTGGAATTGTTGGGTTACATAGCTGTTCGTCCATTATGTCAGTCAAATTCATCGTCTAACTCCATTTCATCATCTAATTGTTCATTGTTTATTTCATCTGCCTGCAGCTCTGCTTCTGCTTCATAACTCATCACTTCTTCCAATTCACTGATCTTTCTATTTGCTTTTCTTAACTCGTTGGTAAGCTTAATGTTAAGTATGTTTGCTTTCTTTAGATCAGCTTTTAAACGGTTAATTTCATTGCTGTTAGAAGATATAGGATTCTTTTTCTTCTTTACAATCTCTATGTCCTTAACCAAGTTTGGAAATAGTTCTTCTATCGGAACGTTTTGCATGTCTCCTCGCTTTTGCCTCTGTTGTCTCGAACATTTCGCCAGTATATGGATTCATCTCTAGATAGATAGTTGTTTCATCGCCGGTATGTTTGTTCTTGGCAATATTTGCTTCAAAAACAGGCATCTTCATTATTGAAGATTTTTCTTGTAGCCAATATACACTAGATCTATCTCTTAATTCATGTACTTCATTGTAACCAAGAATAATTGATGTACAATCATACTCAATTGCACCTGTCTCAAGAATGTCTCTTAACACAGGACGCATTCCATCTAGTGTTTTACACAGCTCAAGAGTACAAATCATTGTGAAATCTTCAGATACAACATCATTCTTAATCCTTCCAGACAGTTCTTTATACTTAGTTCTTTCACTATCTCCAACAGAGTCTGAGAGTTTATGTAAATTGTCTAAGAATGCTACGATATGTCGTGAAGGATCTAATGTTTTAATGTATCTGATTGTCTCAACCATTTGACTATATAATGAACAAGTACTTGCATCAAATATATATAGCCGGCGTTTGCTTGTTAAATCAACGAACTTGTTTTGTGCATTAACCACTCTATTAAAATCATTAATATCAGTAAGGTATTTTCTGGGGAATTTAATATGTTTAGATGGAATACCAGAATCAATTCCTAAAAGCCTAGGTATAAATTGCATCTTTGAATCATCAATAGTGAATACTACTATTGTAAGATTCTCATTTTCTTCTATGGTTGCCATCTTCCATACAAGATTTGCAAAGAAAGTAGTTTTACCCATAGATGGAGATGCTGCCAAGCCTATATAGCCATGTCTTTTAGGGATTCCGTCATATGTTTCATTGATAAGATCGAATCCGGTGTCCCAACCATCCAGTTTCTTTTCTGGATCTTTGCTTTCCCACTCTCTAAATATTTGTCCTGCTTCTTCAAGATGAGATTCTATGTTGACAATATCTTCGCTATTCTGTTTGTCGACATTTCTAATCTGGTCCATAGCAGAAGCAAGTGTGATATTTGGATCTTGTTTATGATGTATAATATCACGATATGCTTCTTGGACAATGTTGGTCTTCTTTGCTGTAAGGGCCGCCTCTTTCTTATCGGCATAATTTATTACCTCTCTCAGAATTAAGCCTTCCATTATACCTGTAGCTTTTGACAAGATTTTTATATCATGATTCCATTTGCTAGGTCTAATGCTTCTAGCTATGTGAGGAATCATTTCCTCACATACTTCTTCTGGCTCTTTATTTTCTGAGAGATATCTTAGCAGCCAATCAAAGCTCTTTTCAACAGGCAACCCAAGAAACGCTTCTTTACCATTACATCTTATAAAAGCATCTGGGTCACTATTCTCTTTACTAGAACCTTCTGGTAAGTGTACAAGCTGTATAACGATATCACTTAATAAGGTAGAGATATCTTTTAACTTATCATATGTGGCTCGTTTGCCACCTTTGTCAGCATCAAAGCATAATCTAACGCATTTGAACCCCATGCCTTCAAGCTTAGTAAACTGTTGTTTTGTTAAACTTACACCGCCTATAGCAACTGCATTATATATACCATGCTGGTATGCTGTAACCGCGTCTGCATATCCTTCAAATATATACAAGGGTTCTTCAATATGTTTTCTTGCTAAATGTAGTCCATATAGATAATTACTTTTATCATATATTTCTTTAGACAGATTATAATATTTGGGAAATGGATTTTTCTCTCCATCTTTGTATCGAAGATCCCTTGCTGCAAATGACACAGTAGATCCATTCTCATCTTTGAGAGAGAATGTAAGCTTGCGTCCGCCAAATATATTTTTGCCTAGATGTTTAGAATCTTGACTAGAAGGATAAAACTCTTTGTAAAAGTTATTTTTAAAGTCGTTATGAGATATAGTACCTATACCTAAGTCTTCACAAAGCTGTGCTGACCAACCTCTTTCTTCACCATATCTGGTTGATCCAAATTCATTTAAGATTTTAGTAGCACCATTAAACAAAGTTTTGTGTTTTAAATTTTTAATTTCTTGTTCGGTAAAGTTAACATCATTCTCAAAAGGTATGCCAAATTCTTTGGCTAGGAAGTATATATTTTCTGTTATAAATTCTTTACCATACAGAGGTTTATTGTCTAAGAGATGCGCTGCTGTAAAGATATCCCCATGTGCATTACATAAATGACAATACCATCTGGTCTGTTCTTTATCAGCGAATCTGCAGTTGTAATTACCAGGAGTATCCTTGTGCTCAGGAACATTGATGCACTGAAACTTATTTTGTTCGGTCAGCCTTCTTCCAAATCTTTTGATATACTCATACAGCTTAGGTCGTATCTTTTCTTTTAGAGCTTCAATTTTATCTATTGCTGCTGACATTTACCTTTCTCCTGGTAGTATCTCATGTTGTATTGTCTTACCTTCTCTTTATTTGCACGCTTCCAAGCAGCTGAGGTTACATTCATCTTTGCTTTTACACCAGGCCTAGTTTTATAGTCTTCTTTCATATAGCAACTATCACACTTGCCATTTCTACGGCGAATATTCTTTAATTGGTTACAACTTGTACAAATTTTTACTGTTGCCATATTAGTATTTTGATGTTATAATAATATTATTATGAAAACAAATATTAAACAGCTAGACCAAGCGATGCTATGCCCGTCTTATGTAGAACTCTCTAAACAATATTCTCCAATGAATCTTGAAAGTACTGGCTATAATTCTAGAGCTGCAGAAATTATTGATATATATTACAGTCGATTTATAGGTGCTACTAATTTTAAGAAAACTAGAATCAGACAAATGTTTTCGGAGTTGGTTGATGAACATTACTTGAAGCATGGTGGAGATATAAATAAAATAGACGCCGAGAAACTTTTGTTTGACGAGTTTATCAATTGCTGTTTCAAACGAGTTGATAACAACTCGGAAGTAATGACAAAAGTACCTATAGAAATGAGCGTTGACTATAATCATATTATTTATGGTACAATAGATGCAATTGTTGATAAAATAAAAAGACCGAGAACACTCAGCATAATATTATATGAACACAAGCCTTTATATCCAATAGGACGTGAGAGTACATCTAGTATGACTCTAAAATTTATTAAGTCATGTCTTATGGATATATATAACTTCGAGTCTTTGTCTAGAAGCAATTTTGTCATTTATAGCTTCTCTCCGCCAAGTGTAAGAATTATTAAAATGTCTTCTGTGAGCCTCAGAAATTTTAGAAACATAGCAGGAAGAATTGCAACCTCTATTGAGATTGGGTTACTGTATCCTCATCCTGGTCATCATTGTTATACGTGTGATATGCGAAATCGTTGCATGTATCGGATCCACCGCTCAGCTTCTGAGTCAGATGGTCAGCAGGACGGAAACGAACTCTTAAAGTTTCTGGAAGCTTAAGTATCCTACCTCTTTGCATATCATATCCTACTTTACCTGCTTGACTGGTAATATCAAACCTGCCAAACTTGTATAGCCGAAGCTCCATACCTGAGCCCAATACATCAAGCATTGTATCTACCATAGTGTCTATCACTTCTTTCGTATCTTTTTGTGAGACACTACATTTTCTAGATACACGTTTAATTAGTTCTGATTGAGTTATCATGCTTGCTCCGAAATTGGGACGTAGAATAAGTATATACTGATAAATAGTATTGTCAAGTCATTAATGATTCTTTTAATTCATCTACTTCACTCATAGTAGAGTCATATAGATCCTTAAGTGCTTGACTGATATCACTATCTGTAAAAGTTCTTACATTATTTACAAGAGTAAAAATTGTTGTGGCTCTTGCAAGAACGACCAGCTTGTGGATCTCGTCTTCCTCAAATCCGAATTCTTCAAGATCCTTTCGTTCCAGACTACGATCAATTATTGCTTGCAATACAGTGTGATGATTTGGACATAAGACAATTTGGTTGATTGTCATGTCTGAGCCACCATCTGACTTTGAATGTATATGGTGGACATTGACGATGCATTGGGCGCCGCCCCAACCACAGATAGAACACTTATATCCACTTCTAATTAATACTTCTTCTTTTGTCTGCATGTTACGACTTCCGTCCCAGTATTTCGTTAATCATATCAAACTCATCATTTGTTATAGTCCGAGGATTTAGTTCAAATAATCCAACACTCCCACATCCAAGACATCTTGGACACTGGATAGGTTTTCTGCGAATCGATCCTTTTCCATTACACAGATTACAAGTTTGCCTATATCTGAGATTTTGATTTAAGATATGAATCGACTCATTACGTGTCCGATTTTGTGGTTTAGGAGTTGCAGAATCCGTTTTAGATTCCTTTTTAGACTCTTCTTTGCATGAGACTATGATGCTCACAAACATAAACATTGCAAATACTATAGCGATAGCTATTAAAAAACAAATACAAATCATTGTCAAATCCTTTCATAATAAGTTATAATTTACCGGTCATAAATTTTATTGCTTTGCCAAATGAATCAACCTTATTAAGTTCAATTACATTGGCTACTTGGAACTCATTCCTGCCTTGTTTAGTTTTATTAGTACGTATACGTCCTCTAACAAGACATGTCTTGTTTGCTTCGCCAAGTTCTTCAAGTGTTTTCTTCAAAGATTTCTCTGCTTTTTTATATGAAACAACTGGAGCTATGCTATGTCCATCTTCCATATAAAGAATACGCCTCTTTGATTCTTCAACTATGAATAACTGGCAGGCAACGGTTACGAACATCCAATGTTGCAATCTGCTATCTTCGCCCATAGCTACTCTAGATGCATCAGATAAAGTTTTAATATCACAATCCTTTATCCTCTCAAGTCTTTCTTTGTTGTCATCTAGAAATGGTGCGCTTTCAGATAGACTGAAACCAAGATGATAAAGCTCTTCTTTATGATACACATTTTTATCCATAGGTTCACAGTCTAACATTTCTATATTAAATACTTCGTTCTTCTTTTCTTCGTCATTCAGAGTCTTGCGTTTCATTATCTTGTTAGACTCTTTTTTTATGTTCTCAATATTAATGACAATCCAATTTCTATTTGGCTTACCATCTTCTGTAGTTTCAGCTATTGGATCAAAGAATCCAATCTTTGCCAAAGCATATAAGGCTGATGTATATATGGTTTTATAATTATTAATATAAGCCCATATAAACTCTGTTAGACTGTCGAATGGTCCATACTTTTTAACCAGTTCTTCAATAGCTGAGGCAGCATTGCTATTCACATAGCGTATACCATCCATGCCTACTCTTATGCCGTACCCATTCTCTAATGGCTGGCATATTTGTGAGCATCCTTCTATACTTGGCGGTCTAACTTCAAGCCCAGCAGATGTCGCTTCTTCAATATATTTACTGACAGTAGATTTGTTGTTGGACCTGGCATTAATCATTGCGCTTATGTATTCTTCAAGATATAAGCATTTTAGGTATGCAGTCTTATAGGTAAGATAGGCATAGCTTACACTATGTGAGTTTTTTGATATAAGACCACTAGATAAGATATAATTATGGGGCTCGTTTTCCATTCTAATATTATATAGTCTACGCTTACCTAGTTTTCTTATCTTATTTATCTTTACTTTCTTCAATTGCAAGTTTTGCACGATTGAATTTTCTCCTCATACAAAATTCAGCATTATTATACATGAGTCTTAGCACTTTTGTTAAATCCCTTTCTATATACCACTCTATATAATATAAAATACCTCTTTGCTGTGAGGGTATTTTATAATCTATATCTAGTATATGGAATAGCATATATGATATTTGTGATACAACAGATTTCGTTCCTAGAAATCTTATGCACCATTTTTTATTAACGCTATTTCTATATAGAGTTCCATCACCATCAAAAAATCCTCTTAGCATATGTCCAAATAAATCTATTTTTATAGGAGGTAATACTGCATCATTTGTTTTATCACTTGTAAAACCAAATCTGTAAAGATCTTCAACCATTTTTGGAGATGCTACTGTAATTCTGGACATTGGTTTTACATTGACTTCTCTGCCTGCTATTATCTTTTTACCTCCAGGTATTTCTATTATCTTGTTATCAGTTTTCCATTGTTTTTTAACATAGTTGATTATATATCTGTCGCTCTTGCTAAGAGATAGGGATATTGAATTGTCTTTTTCTACTAACCATCCGTCGGCCAATAGCAATCCAATTACATATGCCTTGTGTTGGTTATCTATTTTGCTAAAGTAGAAATGATCAACACTATTATATTCCCACTTCTCTCTTGCTCTTATGCCAAATCTATGTAAAAGATCGTAGATAGTTTTAGTAGTCTTGAACTTAAAGTTCAAGCTTTTAAGTATCTCGCTACCAGATTTCCCTTTGGTATAGAGTTCTATAATCTTTTTCTCATCTTCTAATGTCATTTTCTTATTTGGCGGATTTTTTGGTTTGTAGACCATATAATACTCCAAGATAATATGTATATGTAATACTCACATATTATATCATATTACTTGTAGCATGTCAAGACCCATATTATATATTTCTTCTACAGTATGCATTTCATTGTCTGTGCACATAAATTTATGTTCTAGTGATACAATTTCTTTTTTGCCATCTGATAATTCAATTTCGAAAGCGTCCATTTCACCAGAATCTATTACTTCGACTAGATTGTCATTAACTATATTACCATTTTTGAAGCTTTGGCCTACAATATTTTCACGACCAGAAATACTCTTAATGGTTTTATTAATGATTTTTTCACTGTCGTATATTCTAAGCTTAGTTGATGGTGACAAACATGCATTAAAACCATAGCGCGAAAATGTTTCTATTTGACTCCATATTCGGGAAGATATATCCTCAGACACGCCAGTATTTTTGGCTAAGTCTGCTATAAACTGAGGTTTAATTTCTGCTATGATATCTGCCTTCTTCTTACCAACACCGTATCTAAGATAGTCAGCCTTGGCTGCAGTCCATCCACATAAGTCTCTTGCAATCTTGATTATCTGTTCTTGATATACAATGACTCCATAGGTCTTTTTGAGTACACTACCTAGTTCAGGTGTAATCAGTTCTATATCGTCAATGCCATGCTTACGGTCAATGAAGGATTGAACCATGTTCTTTCCGTCAGCTCCCTTTGCACCAAGTGGACCTGGTCTATACAAAGCAATCATATCAGATATTTCACTAATACTATCTGGTTTGAGTTGCTTAATGTAGTTGCCCATACCACTGGATCCAATTTGGAAGACCTCATTCCTCATACTACCTTCTCTGAGAAATCTAAATACCCTGGAGTCTTCTAGGTCAATCTCTCTAATGTTGATTTTGTTATCATGTCTTTCATTAATAAACCTAATAGCTTCATCTACTATATCGAGAGTCTTAAGTCCTAGAAAATCAAGCTTTAATAGCCCAGTGTGTTCTGCATCATCTTTATCTAGCTGTGTTATGATAGAATATTCACCCTGGGATCTTTGGCATGCTAATGGATGATTTTCTATCAAAGAATCTTTTGATACAATGACGCCACCAGCATGCTTACTCCATGCCGTTTTGGCTCCTTCCATCTTTACCATTGTATTGTAATAGTCTTCACGATAAACGTCGTCTTTGAGTGCTTCCTGCAACTCTGGAACGACCTCATGCAGCTCAGTTATGTTTAAGGTAATGTCTTCGTCATATTTGGCACATATATGTGATCTACAATTAGAATATTGTTCTTCCCATGATTTGGTTCTTGGGTTAAATATATTGAGCGCTGGGAATACTCGTTTTGCAAGAAAACGAGGCTTCATTGTTTGTAGTGTAGCAACTCTACAAACATTGTCTTGTCCAAATAGATCTACGAGATGAGCAAACATCTTAGGCTGTGTACTAGAAGGAAAGTCAATATCAAAGTCCGGTGCACTCTTTCTATCTGGATTAAGAAATCTTTCAAAGTATAAGTCATACTTTTCTGGATCAATACTTGTGATGTCAAGAGCGCGAGCTACTCTTGAGCTTGCACCACTTCCGCGTCCGTCTCCAACGAGCACATCATGATTCTTTGCCCAGTTTACTGATTCCCATGTTATAAGGAAATAGTTATCAAATCCTAAGTCATGTATAACTTTAAGCTCATACTCAATTTGGTCTACTAATTTTTGCCTATGTTCTTTGTCTGCATCAGGCCAGGCTTTATCTATACCAGCCATGGCTTGATTTCTTAATTCTTGTTGTGGATTTGCTACACCTGGCAACCCAGGTACATCAATATCTTTTTTGGATATACAATAATTGCACTTTTCAGCTACTTCAAGTGTGTTTGTAACAGGCACTTCTGTTCCAATACACTCAACCATTTCTTCATAGCTTTTGATATATCCTTCTCCGGTACGACCTGTGTATTCTTTGCTGTTATAATATAGCCCATTAGTACATAGGAATATATCGTGAGCCCTCTTATCTTCTTTATTAAGATAGTGAGCATCACAAGATGCTACTGTTTTGACACCAAATGAATCTGCAATTTCCATTAATTCATTTGCTACATCAATTTCTTTAACTTCTTTGTCTCCATACATTCCGTCAAAGCCGTTGTTCATGACCTCAACATAAAAATCATCGCCAAACTCTTTCTTCATAAGTTGCATATAATCTACTATGCTTTGTTGAGAGTCTGTCTGTCCACCAAGTAGTCTAGATACTGAGCCTGCAAGAAAGCCACCAAGACACCCAGTTAGTACAACTAATCCCTCTTTATGTGCAAATAAATCTTTCAACCATATTCTTGGTTTGGAATAAAAACCATATAAATGGCCCATAGAACTCAGGTATGAAAGATTTTTGTATCCTTGTCTTGATTTTGCCAAAAGTGTCAGATGGTAACTTTCTATTTTCTTTACTTCTTCTTTAAGATCTGCGGCAGAAGATGGTACAAATAGCTCGCCATCGTCATTATAAGCTTTTGGATCTTCATGAGTAATGTATGCTTCCATACCCAGCATTGGTTTGATTCCTGCTTCATTACATGCATCAGAGAACTTAACAACGCCAGCAATATTTCCATGATCTGTCATGGCTATTGCTTGTTGACCAAGACTTTTAGCTTTGTTAGCAGCATCTTCTGGCTTGATGATAGAATCGTTGAGTGAGAACATAGTATGTAGATGCAAGTTAACAAAATTAGACATATTTACTCCACTGTTTTCTCAATTAAGCTTTGGATTAGTTTAGGATGTTCGGTATGTGAATTAACTATCTTCTTATTTGAGCTATCGTACTTGTTCATCCACATTTCAACCACGTCATCTGTTTTTAATTGATCTTGAAGCACAATACTCAAAAAGTTTCTTACTTTTTGTTCTACTTTGTCTCTTTCTCCAATGTGTCTATAATCATATAGCTCTATTCCTGGAGATGGATACATTATCTTCTTATCATGTTTATATCTAAACACATGGGAGATAGAATTATCTAACATGTATGAGTCAAAGTCTTTGTAGAATCTATGAATATTCAGATTGATTGCTTTACATGTTCCACTATCATTGTTAGACATTAGAGAAAATAGCTCGTAGATATCTTCTTCTTTGAATACTTCGGATCCGTAAAGATATATTACCCAATCCTTTGGCTTCAATATCTTTTCTTCAAGCAAACTAAGTTTTTCTCTCTCGCTGTTAAACTTATCTGCAAAGTATGTAAGCTTTCTATCCTCAAGTATTATTTGTGAGTCTTTAAGGATTTCTATGATCTCATTTGCTTTACATCTCGTACTGTCGGTAGAAGGTCCTGTCTGGTTTCCATCTATAACAACAATTTCATCTACATAAAATGCAATTGAAGCTATAGAACGTGCAATAAATTCTGATTGATTGTATGCATTATATACTAAGATTATTCTGCTTTTCATTGCTTACCTTTCTTGTGTTGCAGCTAAGAATACATCATTATTTTTTAATGCCATGTATGCAGCTATGGAATCTGCTACTGCTTCCTTGGTTTTTTTGGTCCACTTATCAAAGTTTGCAGCTAGTAGGTATTTATCTGTGACGGCTTTTATGATATCATCTTTAGACGCAGATGAATTACCAGTTACTGCTTTCTTTAATCCTCTTGGTGTTATATTGGCAACAGGTATGTTTAATGTCCTGTATATGCCAATAATAGCTCCAATTGTTAATGCAGTTTTTGTAGCAGCAGATGCATTTTGAGATCCAGCTGGCAACTCCATGCATATGATGTTTGGCTTGTATTCTTCTATAATACTAAGGATAGTATCAGATATATATCTGACATTACTTACATACTGTTCACTCTTTAAACGAAAGTTATTATCAGGCACAGTGACAATACATCCACATTTTACAATATTATCTTGATCTACGTCTATAACTGAATAACCAGTGGCGCGTATTGATGGATCTAATCCTAATGCAATTGCCATTTGTATGCTCCTAATATATTTCTGTCACTACTTTGTTGCTACGATATACTCTGTCTAACAGATTGATCCATTGTGATACTGGAGTGTCCCAAGTATATTTATCAGATATCCTTAGGGCATTTTCGCATTGCCTTTTGTAAAACTCAGGATCACGTAGCTTATCAATTATATTAAGTATACTATCGTAGTTTGGCATTGGGCGTGGAATGGAAGTTCCATCTTCTATTAAGCATTCTTTTGGCTGCCAACACAGTCCTGTTTCTTTCATAAACTCTTGTGAGGCTGCAAATTCTGGAGTAATAGTTGGTACTCCGCATGCCATTGCTTCAAGAGGAGGTAACCCAAAGCCTTCTGTAGCTAGTGACAAATAAACATCAAAGCTGTTAAACACTCTTGCAAAATCTGCTTCTGGAATACCTCTAAGTACCTGATGGTTGTTGGTTCTTAATACTTTGCCTTCTACATCCCATAAATCTTCCAGGCTAGAGAATCTCCAACCACGGTCACCTGGAGGACAATGTAGCCAGAATACTAATTCAAAACGTTCTTCTTTTAGCTTGTTAGAATTACAGTTATGACAACGATCATGCCAAAACATTGGTTTTTTGTTGAAATAGTACTCGTAATTAATATTTGGAGCACTAATCATATTACATGCAGAACAGCGGCGAATCATATTCTTATCTACCATGCTTTTAAGTATATGAAACCCAGGTATATACTTTCTTCTCTGATTCCTTCCTACATATCCAATAAGCATTGGATTCTCGTAAGCATCTCTACTTGTACTAAGTACTTTTGCTTGTAGTTTAGCTTTTGCTTCGGCAGAAAATGGACGATATGTCTTTTTGTTAACACCAGCTAGAATTGGTTGGCACAAAATGTCTTTATCTATTCCTTCTAATTCATGTAGAATATCATACCCGAATTTAGTTACTGGTACAAGTGCATCAGCATAGTTCCATACATCTGTAAATTGGTGTAGCACACAGCCATCTATGTATACTTGGGATATCCATTTGAAGTTATAGTTATTCTTCATGCCAATCATATGACTAAGCATCCATGGATCACCACATGTCCATATTATATCTGGTTTTGTACTCTCGATAACTCTTGGAGCTGTTATCTCTCCATGTTTATCATCCTTGGTTGGTTTAGGTCCATCGGAAGTATTAACCATTTTTGTGTGGTATATTTTCCACGGAACTTCTTCTATTGCCTCAGAATGAAACCATCCAATCTGTTCTATCTCATAGTCACCAGTATTATAAATAGGAATGAATATCTCACGAATAACTTTTGCGAAACCAGAGTGCATAGCTGCAGAGTCACCAAGGATAAGTATTTTCATATTTGTCTGTCTCCAATATCTAATCTTTTGTCTTGTGGGTATCCCTTTATCCATTCATCTGGATATTGTTCTGGTGCAAGACATATTCTTGTTGCATTTTGTTCAATTAATTGCTTGAGGTTATCCTTGTCTTTATCTGACAGAGATAGCACTATAGGATCTTTTTCTGAATCAAATATTCTGTCCCTAAATTTAATAAGCATGTTCTTATATTATCTTCCTATTTTAATATGTCAACTATTAAATTAATTATTATTATTCTTGACTAACAATACTACAAGTGGTAGAATTATTAGTAATCATATTACATCATTTTGGAGAAAGAACTATGAGAGGAATTCGTTTTGTTGGAGATGCATTAGCACCATCTGGATACGGCAACGCACTTAGAGATTTAGCAAAACAGTTTCATGAGCTAGGTATCCCATTCTATTTTGATCATATAGAACATGACAAGAATAGAGCTGATTTATGTGAGTTTTGGGATAAGCATATGGATAAGTATAGACAAGAAATTCCATATGATATCATTGTAAATGTTACTACACCAGAGTTTTATAAGTTTAAGCCAGATAAAAAGGTCGTAGCATGGACCTTCTGGGAAACAACTAAATTTCCTAGAATAGAGATTGGTGGTGGTAGAGAAGGCGATTGGGTCAAGCAGATGAATAAGCTTGATGAATTTTGGGCGCCAACAACTTTTGTGAAAGATGTTGCTATTGGTTGTGGTGTAGAAACACCTATTCAGCTGTTACCTTGGCCATGTGTAAGCAAGTATATTAACATTGAGCGTCCAAGATTAGATTCAGCAAGTATCAATAAAGCAATCAAAGATAAATTTGTTATTGGATCTATAGGTCAGTTTACTGAGCGTAAGAATTTTAGAGACTTTATTATGGCACTTTGTTCTACCTTTAACAAGGAAGAAGATGTCATTGGGCTTATCAAAACCTATAGATCAAACGATAGCTCGCGTGAAACTAATGTTGTCAGAACGGTGTTATCTGAATGGAAGAAGAGCCTAAACATTCCAGATGCTTGTAGTTTCTGTGGAGTTCATTCTATTCTCTCCGAGTCCCAGATGGTAGCGTTGCTAGACACTATTGATTTATATGTGTGTACTTCTCGGGGAGAAGGAATGTCAGGCCCATTAATTCATGCTATGGCAATGGGAAAGCCTGTTATTTCTTCTGACTTTAGTGCTATGAGTGACTTTATTTATGGCGATACATCTTTAAAGGTTGTTCGATACTGTCTAGAACCTGTTCATTCTATGTCACACATACCTTGGTATGGTCATAGACAAGACTGGGCTAGACTAAACGTTTCTGATATTAGGGAAGGAATGCGTGAAGGATATGAATTATGGAGAGATGACAGAGATAGATTTGAAGAGATTGGACAGCGTGGAAGGGATTTTGTCAGAAAGATCTACTCTGACGAAGCAGTCCAGAAACGAATTAAGGAACTTATCTGATTGCAATATATTAAAGTCAAGTCTTCCTAATAAACAAATTGCATATCTCTTATTAAATGGCTATAAGCCTAAAGAGATATGCAATATGTTACGCATTTCTATAAGATCGTTTTATCGTAGACTTAAACAAAACTAAATACTTATTTTTACTAAACAGGGTTTAGTAAAAATGGTTTTAACCCATGCTATTGGGCTTGTCCATATTCCCATCAGGCAATGTGTACACTGCCCTATTCTGTATAAACTATCACCAGAAATTTACTATTTAGTTATTTTTAGTTTAGTCTTATAGAAATACTCTTTAGAACGAGTCAGCGCTTTCCTTTTCTCTAACTGCTCTTTTTATTTGACTACTTAGTCTTGCGTGTGATTGCTTTTCTTTTGCTATGTCTTCTAATATTTCTATATCTTTACTGCTTAACAACTTTCTTACTCTGATAATATCAAGGTGAGCAGCATATGATAGAGTTGCAAACAATGTTTCCAACTCCTTTTTATCACATTCATAATTCATGACTTTATGGATCCACCCTTTATATTGCTTATATTTTTTGGATCCTATTCCACTAATTCTTCTTGCCATTGTTCTACGACTTATGTCAACTCCAAATACAACACCCAATGCACTTATTCTATTTATACCGCTTAACATAACTTTTGACTTATGTTTATTAAATCTCATTCCTTCTACTGCTACGGCCTTATTTGCGCACTTGAAAATATCATTTATCCATTCTTTCCAGAATCTTTTAGATATGTAAGGCATAGAGCTACTTAGTTGTATGTCGTCAGCATATCTTGAATATCTGATCCTTCCATATGGCCAACCCATGCTTGACATTGTTATATCAAACTTTCTCATACATAGATTTGATATTACAGGACTTGATGGAGCACCTTGTGGTAATCCATTTGTCATTGAAACAAGAGGTATTAATGGTATCTTATATTTTCTGCAGCATGTATCTACAGTATGTAATGATATAAGCATCTTTCTAATATGTTTTGCTTTAATAGATGGAAAGAAGTTCTTAATATCCATACTAATCATTATTCTAGCTCCATCATGTATCGACTGTAATTTGTTAATTGCAGTTTGGAAGCGTCTAGAACGTCTTAGTATTCTTCTAAAAGATTCTTGTGTTGTAAACAGCGGTTTTGGACTATATGCTAAGCTATGTCCATTTCTGTCATACTTTTGCAATAGCCATGAGACATATCTTTGTGCCGTTTTTAAGTCTTCGTCTGGCTCATGTAAATGCCTGATGCCACCTGATCTTTTTCTTATCATGTGGTGTGTATATCTTGAGTCTCTATCGTTTGAGTTTTGTTGTAAGTCTTCAAACAATTGCTGAATTGTAATACCAGATGGCAAGACTAGACTTAGAAAATTGTCAGGAGTTATATCATGAAGTCTCAGTTTCTTCTTTATCTGATTCTGTTCCATCATCTCCGCCTTCCGATTCCGTATTGTCAGATATTAATTTGGTTATATCATTGTTTGCTGCAAATTCATATAGTGCTATTATTCCTTGCACGCTTTCTTCGCCTATGTAGTAGTATCCACCACGCTTGGTGATTTTACCATCTACAATCATTTGATCTACTAAAAATCTTTCTTCACTAAACCCATGATTAAAGATGAATGGATATTTTACTTCGGCTCCCTCCGGCATAGTACCAGACTGTCTAGTCTTATTGATTTTCATGTAATGCATGAAGCCAATAATTTTCTCTTTCTTCTTTCCATCTTCTTCTACAATGGCAGCTGGAGCTTCGCTTTTGCTACCTCTACGAGTCATCAGCCTTACGTGTGTAAAATGCTTAACCGCATTTCCTCCCTTAACGAGAGTTAGGTCACCATATCCACCAATATTGGTGTATATTTGACCAATCATTATGATTGTTGTGTTTGTCTTTGCTGCAGGACCACAAGCAAGTCTTAGGAACTGGCTCATTTTTCTTTGAAGAACACCGATGGTATCATCGTTTAGGCTACGGTTAGTACCGGTTTTACTTTCGAGTTCTGCGCGTGGAAGCAGACCGCCAATTGAATCAATAACTACGATGTCTACTAAATTCTCTCTCATAATGTCGAGACATTTATCTAGCATGTTCTCCATCGTATCTTTCTCAATTATAAAGAGCTCATCTGTATTGACTCCTTGTACTTTTAACCACTCTTTATCCAATGCTTCTTCTGCATCAACCCAGCATGCAATACCATGGTTTTTCTGAACTTCTGCTACACATCTTGCACATGCAGTGCCTTTAGCTGTCTGTTCTGGTCCGGCGATTGTAACAATTTTACCTCTAGGAAAACCTCCGCCTAAATAGTCATCCCAGCCTTTAATGCCGGTTGATATTCTACCGTAATCCTCTAGTCCAAAATGTACAATTTGATTTTCATCATCGATGTCTTTGTTAATAGAAGTCGCTACTCTTTTTAGACGAGCCATCTTCTCTGCTTTTATATCTTGTGGAGATACAATCTTTTCTTCACTAGTATCTTTGCTTTTTCTCTTAGCCATGTGTTATTCTTCCAAACAAGTTTTACAGATTAAATTCCCAACGTCATCATGACTGCTACAATCTAAACAGATTGTTTTGCCACATGAACTACATGATCCTAGATATGTGTCGGCCATAGTTTCCATAAACATTTGGTCGCATATTTCACAGTAGTTATCATTATCGTTGTTGTCACTCATTATCTATGCCCTGCATTAAATATAGTAAATGATCTAGCTTCAAAGTAACAAGAGTGGTTTCATTACTAGGCTTAGCACTTCCTGAAGTACATAAGATAGGAAATCTACCAGTATTTCTTGCTTCGCCTATCAATTTCTTCCAATCTGATTTTGATGGCATAAATATTCCATCTTTATTTGTTCTTTGTTTAGCTTCGATCTGTAATAATCGGTTTTGTATATCGCTATCAGATGCAAATACATTTCCAGAGCCTGCTGTTTCTCTTAAAGATATACCATATTGCTGTGCTCTTTCAACAATGTATCGTTGCATTAATGCAGCGTTTTTATTCCTTCCGCCAACTCTTGACATAGGAATCTCCATGCTTATTGCCTTTAAGTTTCTTATAGCCTGTCCATACTAATTCCCAACAGGCTATCTTAACTACCGTAGTGTATAATCTCCAGAGAATATATCCACAATGCCTATTCATGGCCCATATCCTCCTCAGGATTATACAAATAGGTTTTTCTGCCTATCATAAATCCTAATATACACATCTTTGTCATGCATAAATAGATATTCTTATCAAATTCTTCATCAGTATCACTATTTTCTAATATCCATTCTAGATGGTCTTCACATACATTATCTATGAAATGCATGAGTGATCCTTCACATTCTTCTAACCAATCTTGTATCTCATTGCTCGTCTCTCTTTCTTCGAGCAATCTGTGACATTCGGAGATTATTTCTTTGGATACCATGTTGTAATCATCAAGTGTTATTTTCTTCATTGGTTTTTGGTCTCCATGTATATTTTGCATGCCAGGTTTTCTTTGCTTCAGTTGCATTGTCGTTTGTATTATCATCCTGCTTTGTTTCCTGGCTCTCGTTGGCTTCGTTCTCTGGTTTAGGATCTTCTTTCTTTTCTTCTTTGATGCGATTGTGTTGATCTAAAATATCTACATTACATGTTTTGATAAATTCATTAAAGTCTGTTTCACTTAAACAGTAATCATTAACATGAATGTGATAATGTAGATGTTCAGAATCCATCTCAGAAGAAGTTACCAGTTTACCAACAATATACAATGTAGAATCCAAATCTACAGCCTTATCTATCTCCTCTTCTTCAGGATATTCGAAGTGTAGTTCGTATATATTACTATCATTTGGAGATATACTAGTACCTCTTGCTTTATATACTTTTGTAGATAGAGCTCCTTTCTTGTCATTGTCTACGGCATCGCTCATTAAATCAATCTTGATCGCCTTCAGAACTGTCATTCCTTGATTGAACCTCTGTATTATCATTATTTGCTCCTACAAAAAATCCTTCTCTCGTGTTCGATGAGTCTGATTGCTCACCGTGTTGTTCTTCTACTTTCCATAGTACTATGTTATTCTCTTCATGCTTAAGTATTTTAAGCTTGATGGTATTTGTTGCACAGCATTTAATCTGTTCTGCAAACTGTTTGATCGGCAGTAATATAGAGAAATCTTCTTCTGTTTCAGTTGTACAATTTAAGATAATATTTGTACTGCCTTCCTCGCCATTAATATTTATTCTTATCCTTTTAACATTGTCATCGCTACCTTCTTCACCTGGAATAACAATAAAGTTAGCTAATATTAGGCTTGGATCTTTTAGTATAAACCCTGTGAGATTAATACATTCTTCTCTATTAATAATGAAGGACGCCATTTCTATAGACTGTTCTTCTATTAAAGAAACACTATTCCATTCCGGTACAGCTTGATCAATATTGCGTTTCATACACTCAATGTTAATATACCATCTAGTGTCTGCATCAAAATGCGTGAGTCTTATAAAGTTTAAATTATCAAATACAATAAAATTAAAGCTTGGTGAATGATTTATAATACTGCTCACGTTTGATAATACATCTCTTGTAAGTATAGATGGATTGTTTATGTCACTTAGGTCTTGTGATCTAATAATACTACTTTGAATTCTATCAATACAATACATTTTTGAGTTATCAATTGTAATTATATCGCCTAGCTGGTTAAATTCAAGCTTTGTTTTTGCCATAGCTTTAATATATTGTGGTGAAAATATTATTTTCGGTAATCCAATAGCATTAGGTGTAGCACTAAATTCATCTATTCCGTTAGTTCCTTCTTCACATAATCTAAAGTCTCTGTTGATGTTGCCGCCGTTAATACTAATAAATCTATTATCATAGCTTATATGTATGACATCATCACATGCAGAAATAAAATCAAGTAGCTTTTTGCAGTCATATTTAGTAATGACATTAGACTCAAGCTGTTCTTCTAGAGCATTAGCTGCCATAAATTTACCTGCTTGAGATCTTAGGCACATCATAAAGATTGAGTGACTTGTAACAAAATTGTTATCGTCATTCCAGAATCCAAAATATATGTCTGATGATTGAGCTATTTTAGTGGCATTTTGAAGTAGCTCAATCAAACGTGATTTATTAATTTGCATCTCTTCTCCCATCAATAGTTGCTCTTTTTAATGCTTCGTCTAGTTTATTAACTAGCTGACCAGCGCTATACGAAATTCTATTAATCTTATTATATCCTGCTATTGCTTCGACATGTGCAATATACATATCTTTAGTATTCACACGTGCTTGTCTTAATGCTTCATCTCCTGTATAGTTCTTGTTAGTTGCTTCATTCTTTGTGCCTCTTAATTCGTTATATTCCTCATCTCTAGCAATTTCTCGCTCATAGTCTGCTTGTTTCTCAGCGCCTATTAATTCTCCAACCATTGGCGAGATGCTTACTAGCAATGCAGATAGGTGTAGAAGGTCATTTTGCATATCATAGTAGTTATCCCAAGTGTTTGGTTCTCCGCCAAACTCTTCTGGTGCATACTTTTGGGAGATTCTCATAATCTCCCTTATTTCCAGCTCGATGCTTCTTCTACCTTCTTCTGTTACTTCAATCATAATTTACACCGCCTTAGACTGTTGTGAAATAGAACCTATGTGACATAAGCTCGCAATCTCCGCCACAATACGGGCAGGCAATAGTTAATGCAACCATATCTTGTTCACTATCTGATTCAACATCATCGTGAATCAGATCACAATCTTCACATATATATAATTCATTCTTGTCAGATGCATACATGGTAACGATGTCGCTTAAGAAATCAGATATGAATAGTTCTAGAGACACTTTATTTTCTAGAAGACCTAAAGCATAGTCTTCTGCATCTATGGGAGATAATGTACTTGCTTTCACAAACTTAGTCATTTTGTCTATGTCTGACTTCCCATCATTTATAATATATATAAGAGCATTGTCTTTATCAATGTGTAGCATGCTCATTCCATGTTCAGCATTTGTCGACTTTGATTCACTTATTAAGTCTTCCCACATATAGGCTAGTGCAGCTGGATGTATCATCAATTCTTTAGCTATATTTATCAATGAAGCTTTGAATTGATCTTTCATCACATCCGAATTGACTAACGCTTTTGGTAAAATGTCTGTGTCTTTCATTTTTATGTATCCATCTGTAGAAGGTTCTATCGTTAGTCCATATAAACATTAGTTTGTGTGTATATGGTATTCTTTCTTTATAAAGATCACGAAGTATCTGTCTTAGCTCTCCTGATTCCTTACCAGTATTATGTATTATAAGAAGTTCTGTTCTTGTATACAAAGTCTTCGCATAGAATATTTGAAGCCAATCTTTGTTTAAAATAGTATGCCATGTAGACTTAGCATTCTCAATTAGTTGCTCATCATAGTTGAATAGACTAAGAGATAACAACATTTTCTGGTATAACATGATCAGGTACCAATGTTACTGTTTCATAATCACTCTCTATATACCCATAGATAATAGATTTAGTATTCATATCAATTGGCATATCTTGGTTGACTTCACATTTAACATCATGTATTTTGCCTTCTTGTATGACACCACAAGTTGAAAACATATTGATGAAGCAACGCTTGATTGTTGTTGAAATACGATCAACAATAATGTTATTCTTAAATACTTTTGCATCACAACAAACAAAAGTATTTTTAGCAACGTTATCAATAGATGACTTTATTATAACGGGCACGATTGAAACATGGTCTTTACCATCTTTTACATACTCTTGATATATATTAAGAAACGTATGTTCCTTGTATATACATTTAGTTATAATATAGCCACCTATGATAGCGCTGATATTTTCACTCACACTTATTCTCCTTGATTGTCTTGTGCACTTACACGAAACTCAATGTTCTCTGATGCATCCCTAATAGCATTGATCATCTTATTGATGCCTTTGTCCGTGGCTTCCAATACATTATCATCAGCTTCTGGACAAAGCTTCGTGATTTTGTAGTCACAGAAGTGAGGAGTAAGTACACATGTACGAGAAGGGCTATCGCTATTTAGTATATTTGTTAGAGCTTCGCTATCAACTGATGAAGTGTTAAGACCAGTAAAGAAATCATTGTTAAATTTAAGGAAGGCAACAACAGTAAAATTATTTCTTCCACTAGTTTTTCTGCTGATTTGCTCGCTCTTATATACTTCTGTCAAGATTCTAAATCCCTTGTAATAGCGGACATAGCCTTTATAGAAGTCTTCTGCAGTGATATATGCAAGCACAACGGTTCTTGGATCAGGATCATTTTTGGAGAAAGACTCACTGATCTCAAGCTCTTTAGTATTAGCACGAACCATGTCTATATATTCTTTTAATTTCTGACGCTTAAGCCTAGCAATTCTACGCTGTTCAATAATGTTAGAGATACTTCCAATGGCTTCATCAAGTACTCTAACGTTACGAATCGCAGACATAAGATCATATAGAGAGTTCTTATATATAACCGCAAAGCTCTCCAGTCTTTCAAGAGCAGCTTTAGCAACTGCTTCAGCATAACTTTGGTCGTCTATCATATTATCCATGATAGAATCGACCTCTTTTTTTACTAGCTCCTCAGAACTGTGACAATATTCTGGTATAGTCTCTGAAATAGAATAGCCTATTGCATTTGCTAGTTCTGATGGTGTCATATTGATTATTCTGCTGATGTTTCTTAATGTATCTCCATTAGCAACTAACCTTGGCAAAGGATTGTTGAAGTTAGGTGTATAGGAGCCTTTAACAATAACATCAGGGATCATGATACTTAAATTTTCTGTAAGAAAATTGCGTATCTTCTCTCTTTCTGTTTTAGGTGTAGACATTAATTAACTCCGCTTTCTAGACTTTGTTGAAGTCTTTAATTACATGACTATGACATCTAGGACATTCCAGATTATTTTCATCATTAATTACAAACACATTATTACATGCAGGACATGTTATTCCTTCCTCTTCATCTGCATCTATAATAAGAGGATCAGTAATATGGTTATCAATTGGATCATCGATAGGATCGCCATATCCAGCCCAATTACGAATGTTTTGAGAAGTTCTGTGATGTCTGTTACCAAACCTAGGATTGTAATAGCTACCACCTATTGGAAACATAGTTGATTTTCCTTCAACTACTTCATCTTTGTCTTCATCATATGAATGTGTAGTCATAGATTTTACAAGCTCATTTATCTCTTCTCTACATTTCTTATATGTTTCTGTGTAATCTGCAGTTACAACATTGAGATCAATATTGTCAATGACAAGCTTGGGGTTTTTCTGAACATATTTGACTAAGATGTTACCAGATTTATTTCCTACAAGCATTACTGCCCATCCATGTTGCTGAAGCATCTCATCTGCAGCATCTACATCCTGTCCACTCCAGAATGTAGGCATGTTTACATGAGAATGCCAATGGAAATTCATGCGGCTGTATATTGATTTGCCAATGTCTTGTTTAATAGTCAGCATATCTTCTTCTGATATATCATCAACAGATATATCTTTAAACTCCTCAGAGTCTTCAATATATTTGTTGATGTAGTTATCGATAATATCATGCTCTCCCTTAATGAGAGGAAGCTCAATTCTCTTACATCTGTCTTTATTACACAAACGAAAGTAGCCTGAGCTTGCTACTTGTTTAACGATGAATACATTATCAATGATAAGATTACCATTCTTGTCTTGGATGATGGTACCAAGTCCACCACATTCGGTTGAACAAGCATTGATCCATCCTCTGATCTTTTCTCTTAGGATTGCTGGCATGTATATATTGATGCTTTCTTTAGTTTCTAAAGCATCTTTCTCGGATTCGTTCTTGATTTGCATATCTTTCCTTTCTATGCAAGGAGTTATTATGATGCTGATGTATCTACGCGTCCATCAGGCAATAGTTTCAAGTCTTCTTTTTTTGCATATGCTTTCCAGTGGTCAATATCTGCATATGTATCGCCAGAATTACAACTTTCAAGATATTCTTTCAGAATGGCAAATATTACTCCATAACTACCACATTTAAGATACTGAGGAATGGCTCTGCTAATATTCCCCAAGCATGGACCACCATCAACATTAACATGAGGATGTGGATTTGAAGTTTCTTTACCTGGAGGTTCAATAACTGATGTAATGCGTATTCCTGTACTATTATATGGAATACTAACAAGATATGTTCCCATATAATAGTACATGTCATTTTCTTTTATCCAGATAGGTGGTGTAAGCCCCTTAATTGAGTCTGGAGCGAACTCAATGTTAGCATATGCACCTGATTCATATAATTTCATTACTCCAGTAACTGCTTTGTCAATCATCATTTCTTTCTCTTCACCTTCAGGTATGTTTTCTATATCTTTTAACCTTTCCTTGGCTATTTCAAGGCGTTTCATAAGAGTAAGTTGATGTGTTTGACAAGCTTTCATTTGGTTTTCTGTGAGCCTCAAAGATGTGAGAAGACTAGTTTTCTCACTATCTACATTACCAAGAAGCTGACGATAAATACATTCCCGTACATCGTTTCTCTTGTTTGCAATGTCTCGTTGAGATCTACGACTAGAGCCACTACCTCTTCTAGAAAGAATTATTCGCGCGTCTCTAAAACTTTTAAATGCGTTTGAGATTACTGCGTCAAATATATCTTCTCTAGAAGCAAGTATTTGTAAACAGTTTGGTGAATGGGTAATAGTTTTTCTTGACTCGTCAACAAAAGGTTCCCATACATTAGATATGTTAGGAATATCTTCAATTGGTGTAGGATTTATAATGCAAAGAACCTCTGAAGTAAAATCCTGGAATCTATCACTAATGATAATGGTTTTTGTCAGAGAGATCTCAAATGTTCTGAAAACAGCAAATAAATCTGAGCTGTTTGCAACTCCCATATTATCAATCATATTTGAAAGCCTTTCTGTGTTTTATGATTAGGGTAAAGAAAAGTCAAGTACTATAGTAAGTGTTTACTATAATACTTGACTTTTTTGTGGCCACATAACTACACAAAAGTGTAGCTACATTTTTAGGGCACTTTACTACTTGCCGCCATCAACCTTCTGCTGCAGAACGACGATGTCGCCGTTATCCAGGACTGTGTCGAGGTCAGCAGCGTCGCCGTTTACACGGACTTTACGACTGCCCAGCTCAACTCCAGCTGTTGCAAGAAGGTTCGCGACGGTTGCGTTTGCCGGAGTGAGGCTGTAAGTCTTAACTTCGCCTTCACCCTGAGCCAGCTGTACACATGTAACCATTGCAGAACTCCTTAAATAGGGTTCATGTTTTGTCAACGTTCAACTACAAGGCCACACTAGCCTGTAGTCCGCTGACCCTTTTAGAAACATTAATTCATCCATAGATAAATTATGTTCATTTGCAACTATAAATCCTATGTTTCCGTAGTCATCGAATCTCATAAGAGATATAAAGTTTTCTATTCCGAACCTATTTTTTGATTCGTTTCCACAATAAACGCAATTTGGAAATCCGTATAGCATTTTAGAACCACATAGACCACACTCTTCTTTAGACTCCAGTTTGTAAACTCTTAGTTCTTTTAGTATTCTTTCATTAATCATAAACGATTGTTGCCCAAGTTTTACCTCTGTACGTTCATGCAAATCTACAAGAGCATCAAATGGAATTCGATTGATCCAGTAATTTAATGGTCTTAAGCTAGCTGTTCTATTTCTATATATAAGTAAGTTAACTAGTATTTTGTCTGCACATATGGGAGAGCCTTCTTTAAAAATATATCCCATAATTTTATTAGTTCCAATAACATTTCTAGAGCTTCCAATTTCTGGCACTGCTAATGTTAAGCGATTTGGGCTTAGGACTATATCCCATTTCTTTGATAAATCTTGAGGCTCGTCTGGGTTGTGAGGAGTTATATGCGCCAGCTTTTCTTCTATAGCTCCACGAAATATTGAGCTTTTTCTTCGCTCTAGACATTGCGACATATACAACTCTCCTTTCGGACTCTATTTCGTCTTCTTCTACCATTGTGCATGGATAGTATCCTTCTTCCATCCCGCACATATAAACAATATCAAACTCAAGTCCCTTTACTCCGTGAACAGTAGCTATAGTCACATCTCCTGCATCGTTATCTGAGTTGCTTGTAAGTTTGATCTTATTTACTAGGTCAATCATTGAGTCACAAGAGTCAGACATATAATCTATAATTTCATATAAGGATATCTGATACTTACTCTCGTCCATTTCATCAAGGAGTTTACAAGCATCTTTGACTCCTTGCATATCATTGTTTAGGATCTTGTCTATTATCTCTACTATGTCCTCATTATCAACAAGAATTTTAGATTTTTCTTGGCTATTTTCTCTGTTAATAAATTGGTTAAGAAATCGTTTGCCTAATCCTCTTTTCAAGTATGCAAGAAATTGTGAGGTTCTTTCTATATTGATTCCGTCTTCTTTATTAATAGGATGAAGCCCACATATAAGATCAATAAGTCTTTTTGTCTTACCTCTTTCTGATAGTGACAGTCCACCTATTCTAGTATATGGTATAGCACGTTGATCAAAATATATAGCTACAGTATCTAGTTGTCTATGTGTACGACCTAATATAGCCACTGAATTGCCAGCTTCCATATATCTTTGTATGTCTCGTGCCAAAAACTGATTCTCATCAGATTCTGAGTTGAATGGATAGAAATCAACATTAGGTATACTAGCTTCTTCTGCAGTAATTTCACTGCTATAAGTATCTGCATTGCAGGATATTAGTTTATTACAATATCCAGCAATATGATTGTCAAATCTCCATGTATATGATAATGGAAGTACTTTGGCGCCTGATTCTTTTATGAGCATTTCTGTATTTTCGTAACATGCACCACGAAATTGGTACAAGCACTGATTTTGGTCGCCTACTACTGTGAATCCTCTGTTAAAATCATACGTAAGTTCTTTAACCATATTGTATTGAACAGTGTTGGTATCTTGCCATTCATCCACAATAATTCCATCGCAACCTACGTCTCTCATATATTCTATGGAGTCGTAAAGAAGATCACTGAAGTCTTTGACATGGTTCTTTAGCTTGGTAGTTTTGTATATCTTAGCGAGAGAATCTAAGCTGTCTTGTACTGACAGATTATTTACTTCTACATTATTTTGAAGCTTAATCTTTGCAGCTTCAAGTAAAAGCTTATAGATATCACTGTCAGGAGAGTATCCCATTTTCTTTATACAGCTTCTTATCAACTCTGTAGATTCGTTCTGGTCAATAATCTCGAATTCTTGTTTGTTATTCTTGAGGAGTTGTAAGCCCAAGCCATGGAATGTTCCAATGAAAACAGCATTGTTCCCAGTTAGTCTACTTGTAAGTTCTTTTGCTGCCTTATTAGTAAATGTAATAGCAACGAACTTGTAATCTATATCAGCAACACCATAAGCTAATGTGGTTGTTTTGCCACTGCCAGGCGCAGCCATAACTACGTTTTTGTTGGCTGGGTCTTTCATATGCAAGATAATTGCTTGCTGTTCTTCAGTTGGATTCATATTATTAGTCTGTTGTAGTGTTAAGGTGGTATTCAATCTCATCAGTAATGGATTTGGTGTCTTTATGCAGCGTTTGTTCTCCCTTAATACTGAGTTTGTACTTATTTCTTTTCTTTGGATCTGCATATTTTGTTATAGAGATGCTTATGCGTTCATCTTTCTTTTGTGCTTGTTCTTGCGGCTGTTGTGTTTGTTCTGTTACATCACCTGGCATTTTAATATATCTCCTAATTTGTCTAGGTCTGATAAAAGATCCCATTGTTTAAACATATGAAGGTCATTTATTAGTATTTTTTTACCACAGTAATAACATTCTGTAAAGTATTCTGTGTGTGGACCAATTAATTTGTAGCGCAATATACCATCATTAAATAAATTATATGAAGCACATGAAGGACATAGGTATGGAATTAGTGCTAACATTGTTGATAGTATATTACCACGTTTTATACGAGCTGGATTTGATTTGTATATTGTTGTAAAACCAACTACTGAATTTAATAATGATCGAGACATAGCCCCAGATGAATTTCTTCTTAATTCTTCTAGTATTGCTGTTTTTGAGTTTATTACTATGCGTTGACATGCAATACTAATACGTTGAACAGAATCATAATGCATATAATCTGGATATATAGGTGGTATCTTTATCTCTGACATAGTTCCAATCATTTGTTCAATGATAGGTGTAACTGACCAGTTATACAAATCTCTTCCTACTAAAGAGCATCTTGTTATAGCACATGGAGGAACATATACATGTTTTTGATAACCGGGCGACAAATTATTAGTCATAGCTTTTGTAATGTCAGCATATGATACAGTAGGCACTGTCCATTTAGGGAGTATAGTGTTTTTAAGTTCTAGTGTGGAACAGATTGCTTTATTAAGACAGTTTATACATGGATGCATTGCTCTTTTCTCACAGAATATTATTTAGATGTCTCGTATATTGCTTTGATGTCTATGTTTGATGAGTCTTCCAATAGTAATTTTACTAGTCCTATTTTATTCTTGCTGTTAAATGAAGACATGATTGCTTTAAGTATATTATCATTGTATGCGCCACAAAATTGGCATATAATCGAGCTTCCCAGACACATACAATTTGAACATCTTTCTGTAAGTTTAGATGTAATACTTATATAATCGCGTGATATTGTTACTGGCAAGCAACCACAACTATCTATTGCCAAAATATCATAAGTATCGTTGTCTATGTATCCAACTATTATTTTTTTTGCACGCATAAATTCTTTATATATAAGGAGATTATAAGCATTATGTTCTACTTCAAATGGTATTAATATACTATCACTGTCTTGTAAGGGTTTTGTAGACCCTTCAGAAAGTGTAAGCCCAGTGAATAATATACGATCAAAACGACACGATTTACTCATGGTCTTTTATCCTTAAAGATATCCCATGTCTTGAAATTAATATCTATTCCAAATGGAATTGTTTCTTCTGTTCCATTTGCAATATGATAAATACATGAGGATATCCAGCTTGCTGTCCACATTACTGGAAATATAATGCTCTTTTCTGTACACTTGATATCAGGCATGTCTTCATCATTATCAAGATTGTTTTCCTCGAACAGCTGAACTTCATCTGGCATGTAAGGAAGTACTGCGTATGCTTCGCATTGAGTTGCTCCAATTCTTGAGTCTATAAACATGGAAATACGAGCCATATTTTGACAACTATATTCAAACAGGAGTTGTCTTGCCTTCATGTTATCGACGGCAGAAATAATAATGTCAGCTTTTCTAGCGTATTTGTCAACATCGTCTACGCTTTCAAGTCTGTCTTTATGAAATTCCCACTCCCAGTTGGGCTTTGAATATCCGCTTATAATCTTTTCAAGTTCAGCTACTTTTAGGGCTCCAGTTTGCCGCCAATTATAAATTTGGTTTGCCTGATTATGGACTTCAATTGAATCAAAGTCTACAATAGTACATTTGGTGATACCCATTTTTGCCATAGCAACTGCAGCAAATGAACCTATGCTTCCAGCTCCAAGCATAAATACATTAAGCTTCATCAGCTTATCAATGTCAACTAGATCAAAGTGACCTTTATAAATTTCTTCATTCTCATTGAATACAAATTCTTCTTCCTGGTTAGACATTGAGTAATTCCTTTCTGGTCTACTCACCGAATATTGATTGCATCGAAAAGTATGTATAACATACTAGCTCATATTCCTGAATCCATTCTTCTCTTTTTGTTCCGCTTTTATCTCTTATGATGTAGCTCGGATGATAAAGACAGATTATTGGAATATCATTATTGTTATTGTTATAGTAAAATGTTTCTCCAACTAAATCTCCCATTTTAGTTGTAGTATTTACATCTTTTATTAATGCTATAGCTGATTGTTTGCCAAGGCAAACAATCAACCATGGATCCAGTATTTCTAATTCTTTGTGAAGAAATGGAATACATTCTTCAACACAGTCTGTGGGTGGAGGACAAGTTTTCTCACCTTGCCTGAATGGTTTGCATCTGGCTATGTTTGTTAAGTAGCATTCTGATGCTGGCAATTCGGCGGCTTCTGTCATCTCATTGAGTTCTTGTCCAGCTGGACCACAAAATGGGATGCCTTGGCTATCTTCCTGGGCCCCAGGAGATTCGCCGATAAAAACTATGTTGTATCGGTAGCTTCCTCTGCTAAAAACAGGACTAGATGCTATATTTCTTAGTCTGCATTTTGTGCAGTCTAGTACGTCCTGTTCTAAGTCTTGGAGCTGACTTTCTTTACTTATATTTTGAGTATCTCCAGACATTTTGCGTAAATCCACTAGGGGTTTTGAGTCTAATGCGCTCTTTGTCAATACTGACAATCTCTGAGCCTGGTACAAAGAGCTGGGCTAGGCTCATTTCAGTATACTTTGTTGAAGTTTTGGTAAGCTCTTCTTCTGACCAACCAAACTCCTTAGCCTTTGATACAGCTTCAACAAACTCACTGTCATTATATACATCAGGATTGTATTCTATATCACCGACATCAACTACCTGACATATGATATTCTTAATCCTTGACTTGATGAATTTTGCATCGTCGTTCATATGAATATCTTCTAGTTTACTACACATGACAAGCAAGTCACCGCATAGATTCCATGCGGGACTTGCTTGCAGTGTTTCTAGATTTGATTCTGACAGTGGAAGTATTTGCGTGATCTTTTCAGCTATAGCTTCCATGTTGTCCTTTCCTAGTCGATAACGATATAATCAGAATCGACTACTTCATCTGTTTCGGGGTCAAGAATGTCAACCTTCTGCAATTTGTCCTTGTCAGAAGTATAGCCGTTTATGGCTTTGTAAATCTTGCGTGTACCCCTCTGAATGGGATTGGCCATATCTGTGCTTGTATCAAGACGCCGGCTTCCAATTGCTTTTAGCAGACCGCTAATCGAAATACAGCCAGAGTTGTCAATCAGCTCATGATTACCAATACCAAGCACTTTTCTAAGTGCATCTTCTTCAATGATAAACTCACTATCATTGATCCTGACAGTTGCAACTACCTCCTTATAAGGAAAGAGGAAGAACAAACCGTCACCTGTTTCTGCATCCTGGATAAGTACAAAGGCATTCTTGCCTATGGGTACAATTGTTACATCTTCCCAACCATACTCATCAAGGACTGTTTGGATGTCAATATTCTCATCCATTACTAACTCCCTTCTGGACATGTTAATTAATCACAGCGCGCATTCTCATGAATGCTTCCAAGCGCTGTATGAGATATCAATTATCTCTGTATCTAATATTTCGTTGGCCACTTGTTGTAAAACAAGTCTTGCAGGTAAGAAAGGTTTTAGCCTATTAAATGGCAGGCCTAAATTAACCTCAATAATTCCGTTGGAATATTTATATTCAGCTGACTGAATCACATGATAAACCTTAGGAGTTACAAGGTTTTTAACTGAATATACTATTTTGTTTATTGTTTCCTTTTTGTTTGACGACATTATAGTATTGATTCTTTTAATTTCATCCAGTATAACACTTGAACTTTCAGTGTTTCTTCTTACTGGTGGCAATTCTCTAAATGGTATTATTTCTGCAGGATATTGTCTATCGAATCCTAAGATGGTACTATTTAGAGATTTAGATACCTTCTTCCAGTTAGATAGGCTAAAGCCTGCAGGTGAACCATAGACTGTATAGAATAGATATACATCTCCGTTCTTAATCTTTCTAGACAGGCTCATGATATGATCTTGCCATAACAGTATTGCTTCCATTTTTTGCTGGCTAAGAGGCATGACATAGTTTTCTTCAAAGCTTCTGAATTTGATTACACCTACTACCTGAGTGCTAGATATATCAAACTTGGATAGTAGCTTTTTGTAGTCTATATCATTCTCTTCTGCGAATTTGTGTGCTCTTTCGTCACTCTTGCGTACAACTTCTACATCAATATTATGACCAAGTTCTTCCATAGACCATCGTTCTGACATAACGCCATAGTGTTTGTCAGAATCGACTACGTCGATAATATTGAACGACTTCTTGGTTTCTGTGATTCTAGCACCCCTGCCAATACACTGCATATACAGAACTTTAGAGGCTGTAGGCCTACCAAGAACTATTGTATCTATATCTGGTACATCTACACCCTCTGTATATATCTCACAGTTTATAAGGGTCTGAATTTTACCTTTGTAAAATGCCTCATTAATTTCTCTTCGTTCTTTTTTGGTATTCTCTTGAGATATCATTACAGGATTAAACTCTTCGAGTTCTTCAAGTAATGATTTGGCGTGAGTATTATCTACTGCGAATATAAGGGTCTTTCCTAAATATTCTGCGTCTCTCATGCCTTGTAGAATAGCCTTATTTCTTGCTTCGCTATTGACTTGCTTTAATGATTCTCTGGTAAATCTACCATTGACTTTCTTTAAGTCTAGTTTAATGCCAGTTCTTACTATATTGTATGAAGGTTTTGCGAGCCAGCCTTTTTCAACCATGTCATAGAATGTGCGTTGATAAGAAATAGAATCGAATCCTAGGTCTTTACCGTCTAATCTGGTTGGAGTTGCTGTAAGTCCTAGGATACGATTCCATTTAATTCTTTGAATTATGCCATCATCTCCTGATATGCTTGGCATAGGGAAATGATGTGCTTCGTCACATACTATAGTATCGACTTCAGGAAGTTCATTATGTAATTCTGATGTAGATAGTATACTGGCGATTATGATATCTCCGCCAGCATCTTTCTCATCGGCATTCCATATTGTCACTTTAGAACCAAGAGACTCGAATGCACCATAGGCTTGAGATATTAGCTCATTTCTGTGTGCAAGCCAAAGAGTTTTTCTCTTCTTTGCATGAATCCAAGATGCCGCTGTAAATGTCTTACCTGTTCCAGTTGGAAGACATAACAGTGATTTCTTTCCAGGCTTGAGCTTCTTACTCATAGCTTTATGTGCTTCTTTTTGATAATCTCTTAGTTGTTTCTTAGCCAAGCTATGCTCCCTGTATTATCTGTCGTACAGTGAGACAACATGCCTTTCTGAAAGATATTTTACCATGTTTATTGACAACTTCACTAAACGCAGGCCTAAAAATCTTGTCTCGAAAGTGGACTGCTGCCTCAATACTATCAAATGGAACCGGTATCATAGTAACTACAGGCTCATTGATAATAATGTAGTTTTGACCTTCTTCCTCAATAATACAACTGGATATACTAGTGTTACCAGTGATTATTATATTATCCTGATCGTTCTTTGGCATAAGGATCCTCCGGGTCGACTGCCAGGCTGAATCTTGGTCTGTTGCCGCTCTGGTCTCTGTTTTCAAACAAGGCAATCTTAATTTGTTTGTTGTCTCTCAAAGCACCGTCAACGATGTCTTTGATTTTGTCATCGGACTCAGGGTCTTTACCAAAAAGTTCAAGTACACCACTGTGAACTGTATCACTTCTTGTTGTCCATAATGCTCCTACAAAGAGCTTATCGCTACCCTTCTGATATCCTCTGCCACGACCTCGGTCGTCATTTCTTCCTCTGTCGTCTCTTCTCGAACTACTATTGTTTCCGCGCCAGCTCATATTTATCCTCCTATGGTATAAAGTATAGCTGTGTCCCAGTTTGCTCCGCATACTTTACATTTGTATCCGGATGTATATAAAGGTTTTAATATAGTTGTAGAACATGTTGCACATTTATATATTCTATTGTGACTCATATTGCCAACAGCATCTTCTTTATTTCTTCTATCCAGCTCTTCCATTACATAATTATCAAGAGGAGCACGAAGGGGAGTATTATCTAGCCATACTAAATATGCTGTTGGTATTTGAGCTAAAAACGTGCCTTTATGCTTTCCAAAGGGTATTCTAAAGTTCTGAGCAGACATATTTGTCACCATTCAAGTAATCGTCTATTTTGTTTGCTTCTAGCTCAATGCCTGGTAGAAATGATGCTTGTTTTCTACTGGCAATAAAGTCCGCTAGCTGCACAATTTTTACTTCAATATCATCACATTTTACTGCGAGATCGGCTTCAATTTTTGGTTTAGAAAATCTATACATATGGAATCTGACACACCGTGCTAGCATCATTTCAGTTACTTGAAATGAATACGTGTCTCTAAAGCTCATAATATATTCAAAACCTAGGATGCCATGCCGATAATCTGTTTTATCTTTCCACCTATGTCCATTCTTTCTTATGTCATGTACAATAGCTGCACCGACTACTGCATCTTTCATATCTCCTGGTATGTCAAAGTATGTGGCGAGCTGTCCTGCTATATACATAACTTTGATAGTATGTCTAAGCAAGCCATGCTCTCCATTATCTTCTGGTGGATGATATTTACCACTAGATGATGCAGCGGCATAGAAGAATTGTTCATCTGCTTCTTTCAGTGCACTTGATACTAGATTTCTTATATTTTTGTCTTTTATATTGAGTACAATACGGTTAATGAAATTGTCAATGTTCATATATTCTTCTTTCTTATTTTGATGCCCACCTATCTCTATATTTAGCAAAAGTGTTGTGCATTGCTTTATTCATTTCCTCTATTTTATGAGGCATGTCACACAATTCATGAACAATCTTATTGTTAAAAGATTTGCCACGGAATAGCTGTAGAGTTGCTCTGATAAATATGGTTATTATTACCCATATAATATATAGGTATAAGAACAATTTGTCAAGCAATAATAATTTATTTGTCATCTAGTTTATTCTCAAAAGAGAAAGAAAAGCTATTATCTTTGGCGCTTGCCATATAGAGTTCCCACTAAATATGAGACAAGCTGTAAATGATATACTCCTTAGTAGGTGTAGTTATTTACTTAGATAATAGCTTTTCATAGTAATGACAGACTATGTAGCACCAAGATCCCATGGTTCTTTTGGTGGTTCAGTCGCGTCTCCGTTAGTTACAGCTTGTAATGTTTGCTCCACATTGTGTTTAAATCTCATTGCAAACTGACTAGGCTTAAGGCTTGTAATACCGCAAACCTTAGTTAACGCCTCCTTATAAACATTATAAATATTATCTCTTTCCTCAGAGCTAAGTATTTTGCCTTGTAATAGCGTCAGGCAGCTTACTATTTCAACCATACGTTTTAAATCTTCTTTGTCTACATAGTAATTACCTTCTAAGCTCTGCTTGTTCATAATACAGTTCCATAGCAACTGGTTTTGATTTATATCCCATACTCCTTTAAAGAGTGTAAGATAAAACTTTTATTATATCATAAATGTGTGTAATATCAACCTTTATGTTTCAAAAAACGGGTACTTACTCTACTTCGATTAAAAAAAGAAACGGGTACTTACTCTACTGATAAAAAAGAACTTATGCACACAAAAAACAAGATTCACTTCTTTTCGTCACCACAAATAGTACATCTGTGACCTGAGGATGTTTTGTTGTGGACGCGCTGAAACTTTCCGTATCTCTTGTCCTGAAAGATAGCGCCGGCTTTATTCATCTTGCCGTTTGCAATATGACCTTCACAAGTACAAGTTTTTATCATGATGTGCTCCAAATTGGTAAAAGATAGAGACCATCTAAAGTAATATTCTATTCAAAGAGTATTAAAGTAGATGGTCTCATGATTTGATGCGATGGAAATTAATTCCAATCTCATCAATGAATGAAAGATAGCCCAGAGCGATTAACGCTATTTTCGTGCTATCAATTCATATATAATATTATCTGAAATTAATATTAGTGCATAGTCGCTTCTCCGTCAGAATTTAGATTTCTGGAATTGTTATTCTTGAATGTTATTTGAAATTATCTGGTGTCAATTTTGCTACTCTCTCCTGTTTCTATGCAATAATGGACTGTTGTTTCATGACCTGTCATTACTATCATATGATTTCCGCACATATTTATTACATTAGTACTTTCTAAATCATATACATTAAATACCTTTTGCAGTTCTTTGTCTTTGAATATGAAGACAAGATCCATATCGAACGCACTAAACTGTGTGTTAGTATCTGATACATTTATTATGTAGTCGAAATCTATCTTTTTATTGATGGATTCTTCAAGATATTCTTGATAATTTTCATCAATATCCTGAGGGTCTTCTACTCCATATACTTCTGATATTTCTTCTTCTGTCAAGACTTCCTTGATTGTTTTGCCTTCGATTTCATCAATGTTTCTATACATTGAATTTCCTTTCTGAGAGAGTGACATTACCCCACGCCTAAAGGCGGGGGCTTCCTAATTCATCGAAAATTGCGTTCCATACTGGCTACGTCTTACATCTTCTCCAAAGGCTTTAGGTTCCCCTTGCCCAGGGGTACAAAATGCAAAATTCAAAATATTACTAGATGCAAGGGCATCTCTATCGTGTTTGGCACCACAAGTGCAAGTCCAATATCTGTCACTTAGCTTAAGATTATTATTTATAGCGCCGCACTGGTTACACATCTTGCTGGATGGTTCAAATCTTCCTATAGTCAAAACATGCTTTCCATACCAACCTGCCTTATACTCAAGAAAGGTACGAAAAGTATACCATCCAACATCAGAGATAGCCTTGGCCAAACAATGATTCTTCACCATTCCAGAAACGTTTAAATCCTCAAGACACACTGCTTGGTTCTCGTCAATGAGCCTTTTGGACAATTTATGCAAAAAATCTTTACGTTGATTAGAAATCTTCTCATGTATCAACGCTACCTTCCTACGAGCCTTGTTTCTATTTGAAGAACCTTTCTTCTTCTTTGATAATTGTTTTTGCTTTCTTGCCAATCTTCTTTCAAGTTTCTTTAGGTATCTTGGATTATCTATTTTCTCGCCTGTTGATAGTGTTGCAAAATGTTTTAATCCAACGTCAACACCTACACTATTATCTCGTTCAGGATTACATTTGATAGGTAATTCTTCTCCATTGTCAACCAAAATAGAAGCAAAGTATTTCCCAGAAGGAGCCATGAATATAGTTACAGTTTTAATATTGCCTTCAAATTGTCTATGGAATTTGCATTTGATGCCATCACGGAATTTCATTACATATAGCCTATTATTATCAAAATCCACATTACTTCCTTGTGGAAATTGACAAGATTGCTTTTTGAATTTCTTCTTAAATTGAGGATATCTTGCCTGTTTCTTAAAAAACCGCCGGAAAGCATTGTCAAGGTTTCTAAAGGCCATTTGCAAAGATTGACTATTAACTTCCTTCAGCCAACCATGCTCAGATTTCATATGTTTCAATTGCTTTATCAAATCAAAACAGGAAGGAGATTTCCCCGTTTTTTGATAAGACTCTGTTTTCTTTTGGAGTCCCAAATTGTATATGAACCGTACACAACCAAAATGCTTCACAAGAAGCTCCTGTTGTTTTTTGTTGGGGTATATTTTGTATTTATATGCTCGTATCATTATATTTATAGTATAGCACAGGTTTCTGTAAATGTCAAGAGAAAAACGCATTCTTATATCCCCATGGCTAAAGCCAGGGGTCTTACGAATGCACCTTGATAAAAGAGCAGGAGGAAGGTATCCTCTTCCCCCTGCCAGGTTTCATTATCAAAAGCTCCAGCTGCTTTCAATTATCAGTTGAACGCTGGAATTCAATGAAATGTTGCATTTATGTTGTCTACGGCGCTATAGCCAATTTTTAGATCTAAGTACCTGCGACCTGCCATTAGTCCAAGGACACATAAGGAATAAAATGGAGTGTCCTGAGGGACTTGAACCCTCAACTCAGGCATAGTTAATATTGGCGTTCGAGAAGACAACGCAACAAATGCTGAGCTTTCAGGGAATAGTCTGAATTTAGCGTGCTTTCATATTATCACCAGCTTTCGCCGCGTATGCCAGTTCCGCCATCTTCCCATATAGTGGGAAGAGCAGGGTTCGAACCTGCACGGTGAAGGAAAGTACTTATTTCAGCTTAACCTTAAGCTTCAGCTTGCCCTGTATTATCCGAAAATGAAGTTACAGATGTCCTTGCCGATTTCTTTGCGTTCAACAGACGTGTTGTTTGCTTCTTCTCGTGCAAACTTGACTGCTCTCATAAGAACAGCAATTTTGTCAAGCATTTCTTTCTTACGAGTTGCAGAAATACATGTACTGAGCTTTGTAGTAGTCCAGTAACCGATAATCTCATCGCTGACTACAAGCTGAGTCTGTGCAGGATGCTTTTCAGTAGCAGCATAAAGAACGATAGGTTTCTCAACCTTACGTGTTTTATGTGTCTGACGCGCGCCTGATTTGAACATTCCGGAATCTTCATCACGAGCCCATGTTTCTGCTGGATCCAGTTCAGGAAGTTTCTCGACATATGTTTTAATATCGTTCAGCTGTTTTTCGAGGTACAGCAAGAATGTGGGAGGGGCGTCTTTTACAATTACTGTGTCGCCAACCTTAATATCTGCTTTTGCAATGGTATTGCCAAAGTCTTTAGTTGCAGTAACATCAAACAGATCTGCGAGAGATTCCGCTACTTCGTTAATTACATTGTTCAGATTTTCTTGTACCTTTACTGATTCTTCTGGAAAGTTCTCACCTTCTTCGTCTTTAGGCTCATATACTTTATGAAGGCCATTGAATATTTGTGGTGCATCTGACAAACGATGAGCCTGAGTAATGATAGAATTATGGCGGGATTTTTCGCCCTTCTCAACTGCAATAATCTGATTAAGTTTAACTTCAGACATTTGTTACCTCCTTCTGTAAGATTTATTATTCAATTATTTCTTTTATTTCTTTTATGATACTTTCTTTTGATTTAATTTTTGGTTTTGACTCATGCAATATATTATTAGTACTTTCTTGTATCATATAATCTTCAACTTGGATAGATTTTAATGTGTCTTTATACAAGTCATCGATTGTTATATCTGAAATATCATTTACACTATCAGAATATGTTGATATCATGTTATTAAATTTTGATTTAAGCTCTACTTGTTTAGACTTTGCCCTCAGAGAAATGAGCTTAGAATCATATTCATTACATTTCTTTTCATATTCTTTTATCTTATTTTCCCAGCTAATCAGAATTTTTCTTAAAGAGCTTAGTGTTTCTTTTTTAAGCTTAACTTCTTCTTTCATTTTCTTTAGAACAAGTGACCTAGAATGAATCGTTTCTAGTTCTTTTAGGTTTCGCTCTACATTTGATTCTTTTAGATTTTTCTTTATGTTACTTGTAACTTCTTGTATATTTTGTTCAAGTCCATAAACTTCTTCTTCCAGAAACTTTATATCTATTTTTAACTCTATTGCCTGTGATTTACTTACTTTCAAATTACTTTTCAGGTCATCTATAACGACCTCGATTCTATCAATTTTTACATCTGTAGGAATTGATTTTTCTATCTTCTTAACAGTAGTTTTCTGTGCTGTTTTGACATAGCTTTTAACTCTGCTGTATCCAATAAATACGATTGCTAATATTGTTATTATGGCTACGACAACAAGTTTTTTAATCATTCAATTTCTCCTCTGATTTTGTTGATTTTTGTAGATTATATTGCATTATGTTTTTATCAAATTCTCTAATCTGTGTCTTCATTTCTTCTGATTCTTTTATAAGTTTGCTATATTTATGTTTGATAATAGCTTTAGAATGTAATAAGCCAATATGTTCAATAAGTTTATTAAATTTGTAAGCGAATCTAGTAGCTTTTGCTGGAATTTCTGTCAATGCTTCTACTTCTTGATCAGTTAGAGTTGAAGTTTTTAATTTATCAACTCTTGATTTTAATTCATTAAGTTTACTTTGTGGTAATTTCAACTTATTTAATTGGTATTTGAAATCATCTTTGAGGAGATCTGCGAACTTTCCTTCTTTTGCTTCAAGTATATTATCAAAGAATCCTGTACCTTTCTTAGGTTCTTCTTCTATATATTTATCAAATCTAGTTACGGGTTCTTCCGGAGCACTCGCAAGTTCTTTCAGATACTCTGAAGGCTTAGGTAATGTTTTAGGTTCTTCTGTTGTTATTTTCTGTTGTAATGATCTTATCCACTCAGCACGTCCATCAAACTTGATGCTGTTTAAAGAAATATGGTTATAATAATATTCAATAAGACAATCTGTTACATTTTTTAATATTTGTTCTTTTGGCATTTGATATATACAAGTCTTAAGACATTTTTTACTAATACTTTCCAAAACATTTTCTTTAATGTTTGGATATTCTGCTTTAATGTATTCTTTTATTAATGGAAGTCTTCTTTCAATAAGTTCATTATTTCTAAGATTATTCATCATTAATAATATTACGATTGTTAAGCAAGTTCCAAAAATATATGGATTTATTTTGGTCTCAACTTTTGCAGCATCTCCATATAAGCTATGCCATATTACAATAAGTTTTCCTGCTTGGATTATTGAATATACAATTAATGGGATAAATAATATGTATCCTAATGCCTCATATGCACTCATATATGGAAGTGTATTTATATTCATTATTGGCATTGGCTCCTTGGTTTGTGGAACATGGACATTGCTAAGTATTGATATAAGAATAAGTACAAACGAGATTATTAGTGCACAAAATAATGACTTACTGGTTTGTATGATTTCAGATAAAAGTATTATCAATGCAAGTAATGGTAATCCAATACAAATGATTATTATAATGTATATAAGCACTACCATAATTATCTCATTAAATATAGATTGCGTAGTTCATCTCTATCATAAAACACATTACGGATTTCTTGTCTAATATTATAGTCTTGAAATATTCTATCATAAAAACTAGTAGTATCTCCACCAAGAAATTCTATTGCATCATTTATTGGTTGAGTTGTATTATGGTCTGGAGTAATTCCAATTCCTTCTTTCTCGACTCCATATATATCATATATAATTCCTGCTGTGTAATTGAATCCATCGCCTCTATAAAACTTATATGCTTGTACGGCTCTAAAAGCACCAAATGTTTTAGAGCCAAATATTGTAGCTTCTGAATAGTATTTCATTGCTGAAACAAATATTTCTGCGAATTGAAATGTACAAGCACTCGTAAGTATACACATATTATTTTTATGAAGCCATGTATTTTCTGTTTGCACAGACATATCTGCAAAATCACTAAACGCAAATGCTGTATTATTAATTGCTGCAACTAATTCATTAGAATAAGTTTTGTGAGTAAATCCAGCAAGCAGTTTTATGTATTCGCCTAATCCGCCATTATTACAATATCTAAGATCGAGAATTAAAGAATTGCATTCGAATTCATACATGTAATGGTTGACATTAAGCATAACAGTTTCTGCCATTCCAGCAGACATTTTATCTACAGATATATATAATATATCTGGTTCAATTTTATATATTTTTAATGTTCCTGATGCTTCATTATCTGATATGGCTGCTTCCATTTCTTCGCTGTTTATATACCTTGTATATAAATCTGTTTCAGAACGGAGTCTATTTATATATGATTCTAAAGTATCTGAAGTTAAAGGTGGTTGAACGTTTCCATAAATATAGCCTTGTGATAATACCGAATATGCTTCTTGTAGATATTCTTCATCTACGTTTGTAATTTGATTTTCTGTATTTGGATTGCTACTATTTCCTCCTCCTCCACAGCCATTACAAAATATAATTATGATACATAATATGAACAAATTAATTTTGATATTTTTTATCAAGACTACCTCTTTCTGTTTAATAATGGTTGTAATGAATAGGAAAGTCTCTGGTAAGGCAAAAGGATGAAGAGCACGAGGGCTCTTTGGGGGAAGTCGAAAATTCTCACCAGAGACGGGATATATTTAGAAATCAGTTGATTTTGCGGTTCTCATACCGCGAGCCATCATTTCTTTCACAAAGTCTTCTCCAAGACTTTCGAAGGTCGCTACATTTGAAGTTGTATCTTCAATTAATACAAACTTCTTAATATTCTCATCGCCGAAGTTATCAGCAATGTCTCTTACTGTATTTGCAACACAGTGTGACAGAGCTTCTCCAGTTATGAGAATATCGTCTGCTTCCAGTAGGCTATCAAGAAGATTGCCATTAAGTCTTGTAGTAGGGTCAGACGGGTCTTCTACATCGGCTTTTACTGCTGAGTAGTGTTCTGTAAAAGGATTAGACCCTTTAGTAACATAGTCAATCATAGCAAACTGATTTTCCCACTCAGTTATTGCTTCGAACACATTAGCATCGATTGAATGTCCTTGCGAACCAATAAGACAATGTGGCCGCCAGATGCAGAGAACATATCTGCCATTGTCTTCAAGTGTTTTTGTATAATCTGAAGCTTTCTGTTGAAGAGCTGGGTTATAGGAATGCCAGACACCATTTTTTACATCATCATGGGATATTACTGTAAATGGGTTTGGATGTTTACCATCTTTATCAACCCAGAATATAGGATGTGCAATATGAATGGTTCTGTGAGAATCCATTGTAATATGGATATCATCTAATCCGTCTTTCATTCTGTTGACCATTTCTGCAAGACGTTTCATATCCTCATCTGCTCTAGGAACAACTAGGGCTCCTTTTGGATTACAGAAGTCATATTGAGGATCAATAGCAAGAAGATGAGTTTTCTTGTTCATAATTGCTGACCTTTCTTAGTTATTTTTTAATACTGATAGAGAACATTTCTTTATCCTCTGTAAAGTATACACTGGTACCATCAGTGTATAGTGGCATTGATGAGTCTATCGGCGGATTAGTAATAATGCGTTTTTGATTATCTTTAGAGATCTCAATCTTTTGATCGCTAAATACATCAATGCAAACTCCATTATTAAGAACAATGAAATTGATATTATCAACATCGCGCTCTTCTTTGTCTAGCAGAATACCTTTATTTTCTTTGCTGCATAGTTTGAATCGGAATCTATAATATTTACCAGATTCTTCTGCTATGCATACTAGAATTCCTCTGCTATGTTTTGCATTGATTATTCTAAGTCCATGGAGTTCCTCAATAGGACCTAGAAAACTACCAGAATCTTCTAATGGCGCATATGCCCAACATTTGTCTAGGAAGTTGCTAATTACTACTCCACTAAACATTTGATTCATAGTACCAAGATTTTGGGATGGATTCGAGCATGCCGCGCTCTTATTCCCCATATTTTTTGCATATACCTCATATACTGAGGCGCCGTTTCTGCAAAATATACTACCATTGTATATCATGGCTTTGTCTGCGGCAAATTTACCTGGTATATCCGTTTCTATTTCTACACAGCCATTATCAATTATGCCTAACACAGGGTCAGGAGATAGATTGCATAGAAATGCCTTTTTATTGGATATATCCTTAAATATGGATTTACCACAGTATATTGCCTTATCCGTAAATGTATAGAAAATACCATTTAGGAATTGTATTGATTTAATCGGCTCATTGTACTTATACATTGATTTAATGTCAAAATTTGCTGTGCTTCTTATAGTCTTTTGAACCATAGCTATATTAATTGTAGCGTCAGGTTTAGGTGGAGCGCTGCGTTTATTCTCAATGAATATTGACTTAAACCACTCCATATGAGCTTTAGGAATAACTGAGAAGTCTTGACATACGGATGGAATGGTAACCTTACTATCAAATACGGATATACCATCATCCATTCGCTTAGTAAATTCTCTTGGTTTATAGTCTGGGTGTTTACCCTTATAAGGATGGATACCAACATAAAGCTGAAATGCTATTACTGCAAACGAGAACCAATCGCTTAGTTCTGTGAACTTTTTGGCTAAGCGGTCTCTTATTGAATCCATAATAGCATTAGCTGGAAATGACTTTGTCTGATAACTGTCAACGTCAATAAAGTAAGGTACTTTATGACCTTTGTCTATCAGAAAGTTCATTTCATTCATATCTACTATCAGGCATTGTTTAGAATGAATGTGCTCGACCGTGTCTTGTATATTGCGCACAATTTCTAATACTTGATTAGGAGATATATTATTATCTTTTCTGTACTGCTTAGTAAAGAGCTTGCATAGAGCACTTGTCTCTTTAATATACTTCATTGTATATCCGATGACATTGCTTGTCTTTTTATCGCAAACAATATCTTCCGGTTTGATAACATTGCCGGCTGTTATATAGCCAAGCTCTTCAATCTTTCTTAATGGTATCATATGCTTGATATCATTATAAATCTTGAAGGCAATATTGTCTTTTTTATATACAGAACCTTGACCACCAGATGCAATAAAATCATTGTCTTTCAGGTCAAATGAAGCCTTTGTTCTATTTACAATGACTCTCATGGCTTATCCTTAAGCAGTGTAGCACATGCTATATCATCAAAGTGCTTATTGTTTATTTTGGAATCCATGATGCGTATTTTCTTCATTCTTCTTTTTACAAACTCTCCTTTGAAGGTTTTATATACAGTCATTCGTATAGCGTTATCAAGCACACTTGTATTTTCAAAAGAGCTTATACCATCAGTGAACAGGCTTATGCTCATTCCTTCTGCCATTGGCGCACTAGACATTATGTATGGCTCGAACATGGGGATTGTAGAGCTCTTAAAGTCTTCGTCTGGGTTATATGACAATACTGTTTTTTCTGGATTGCCCAATATATCCATAGTATTCATATAGTCTTTAATCTTTTCATCTTCCATGCGATATGCAAGATAGTATGGCATGTTAGATGTATATGATATTTCTTCAATACGAATCCATGGATTTGGGTCATTCGCTCTATCAAAACCATCATTAAAGACAACTACTCCATCTCCCCATACTGCTATGCCAAATCCCTCATTATTGGCTATTACTACCATAAGCGTGGCATAGAATGTCTGGATGTCAAGACAAAGAGCTATTGCTACTTTTGATAGCGCTCCCAACACTTTATTTTCAAATGAACAAAGAGCAGTTGATAATGTCTTGTGTCCAAACATAACTATTGAGCTTCTTAATGCTTGTTCTGCAGCAATTCCAAGTATTTTTGCACCAAGGTCTGTGTTTTGTGCAGAAGAACAGCCGTCACAGACGATACCATAGGAATAACCATAGATATCGCCTGTGATAGCATAATCTTCACACATATCATGACTGGCACCAATTTCTACAAAACTATCTTTCTGTATCATTGGTACTCCCAGTCATTTAGAAGTTAAGAATTGAAGATGCCGAGCCGGATCCAAGAGACTGTGATTGTGAGGATATGCTTTGACTCACAAATTCAGCCAGCTTTGCAAGCTTGGATGGAGTAGCTTCTCCGACAGATACGTATTTATCAAGGTTTGCATTATCCTTGAATGTAGTCAAGAAATTCTTGACTGCAGGATCTTTATCAATCCCGATAAGAACCGTAATAATTGATTCGAGGCTTTCTTCTCTTGTGATATCATCTACTAACGTAGCAACTTGTACTGGCGCATTATTTGATTGATTATCAGCGCCATCTGTAATGATAAATACAATTGCATTTGTTAGGAGATCTACTTTATCATACATCTGCTTGCTATACTGATGTGTTGCTTCGATGCCTTCATATGTTGCATCAAATAATGCAGTTGTACCGCCTGTACGGATGATATTAGAGTATTCATCATCACTAATATCACTTAGGAGGCGGAAACCATGCATTTCGTTCAGATTAGCATTGAATGTAGTGAAGCGAACCATTAAGTTTTCTGCACGTGGAGACTTTTTGCATGATTCGATTACAGTTTTCAGCATATCCTCAATATCATCTTTGTATGGAGACACTGAAGAAGATACGTCGATAATAATTGAAACGAGTGTATATTCAGAAGCACCTAGTTCATCAAGCTTTACAGCACTGAATCTGAAGTTTGATGCAGTCTGCATACTGGTTATGTTTGCAAGATCTTTATCCATTAATCTTGGCATGGTTATTTCCTTTCTTTGTTAAGCCTGTTTCCTTCTCCTAAATGCATAAGGGGAAGCGGTTTAGGGCTATCACCATTTAGGAAGTATACCTTGGTAGCCGGGTCTTTTGTAATTGTACCTAGTGCTTTAAGTGCTTCAAGCTGGATATATGCAGGATTATTTGCAATAGCATCGTTAACTTTCTGAATTTCATATGCTTTTGCGTCTGCAAGGATCTTCTGTTTTTCTGCTGAAAGCATTGCGGCGTCTTTATCTGCCTGAGCAGTTTTAACTTTCTTCTGCTGTTCAGTCTCAAACCTGCGCAACTCTGCTTTCTCACGTTCAGCTTCCTGCTCGCGTTTCTTCTTACTCTCAACACCTTGCTGGATTGTGTTGGGAAGTTGAATATTTCTAATGAGAACAGCTTCAACATCAAGGCCCTTTGGTGCAACGTATTCTTTAATTGAAGTAAGAAGATTTGCCTGCATCTTTTGCTGAATTTCTTCCCTAAAGAATGACTCTGCAGTTTTCACACTTTTACCTTGTTCTCGCAATAAGCTTCGGAACTTGGGTAACATGTGTACTTCCATAAGGTCTTTAGGATTACCGGTTTCTTGCAGAATGTCTGGAGCCATAGACTTGATAATTCGATACTGACAGCTTACATCGAATGTCGTAACAAGCTGGTCCATACTTGGGATGGGAACCTGGCTCATTGTAATACTTTTCTGACGACAATCGAATTCTTCCCAATCATACAAAGGATTGGTAAGGTGAATGCCTGCTTCATAGGGCTGATCAACGACTTTACCAAAGAATGTAGCTACTCCAATATGTCCTGGAGGTATTGAGATAACACATGAAGCGATGAGAGTAATAGCGCCGACGGCTCCTACCAGTAGACCGCCAAGAATATAAGGACGCCTTTTTTCTTCTGATTTAGCCATAAGACCATATACAAACACCAACAAACCGATTAATGCAATTATAATACCAAGAGCAAGTATCATATTACTACCTTTCTAAATCAAATTACTTTTTAGTATATATACCAATGAAACCATTCCACTGGTAATTTTTGTACTTAATACCACAAATGAATCCAAACAATAGTGTAGATAGAACAACAAAGCCTATCATTATTAAAGTAGCTTTTGCTAATTGTTTCATTCTACACCTCTATAATAAGTAAGTTTCCGTATAGCAGCCAACTCCTGGGGAAATCGACATTAGGAAAGCATGTCGACTAACTATATGTCTCCATATAGAACAGGTGAAACGTTGGTTTCTCGATTAACTTTCACCTTTCAGCTGTCAACTTTCAAATCCTGAACTTTGAATTTTAAAGTTTGAGCTTTGAAGGGCTAAGTTTAGTTCGTATTATGAGTACGATACGTAATTCCTATTTTCTTTTCTCCCTCTTCGCTATGGAAAACTTATTGTATTTATTCTATTGTAATAGTAGTCGTTGCATTGATCATTGACAGCTTACCGTCAATTTCATCTTCAATTTCGCCAAGCTCTTCCAGTTTCTTATGAACACTTGGTGCATCGACACTGATGACAAGTCCCGCACTGTCTTTGTCGAAGCTGTTGTTCATCGATTCTTCTTGCTTTACATGGCTATAAACTTGCATATATGAAGTTTTAATTGAAGGGAGAGTTTCTCTTCTCCAAATTAGCCATTCTGCAATTGTCATTTCATAATTGCCAATTTTAACAACAGTTGCTTCATTTGCAAGCTGAATTGCCATTCTGATGTTCTTTTTGCGTTCGGCAAGATCAGTGATTGTTTGCATTGTATCTTGCACGAATTTTGCTGATCCGCCTTCATTTTCGTATGGATCCTTAAATTTCTCATTCCTTATAGAAACATCAATAACTGCTTTAGTTTTCTTGTTAATCTTATTATTGATGAGTTTAATTTCTGCGAGCCCTTCCGTAATAGTCATGTTTGATTCCATGCTGAACCTTTCCTCTCTATTAATTTGTTTTAACCAAAAATTCACCAAACAACACAACTTGCTTATTAAATGATAATTAGATAGTTACTTAGATAATCAAATTATTTGATAGATCGGTAACATATCTCAATTATGCAATTTTTTGGTAATATATGTATATCACTGTGCCTTAAAATGAGTACCTATTATCGTTTATCAAGGTGCATTCGTAAGACCCCTGGCTTTAGCCATGGGGATATAAGAATGCGTTTTTCTCTTGACATTTACAGAAATCTGTGCTATACTTTTGCTAATGATCGAAAACCAAGATCATTGGCAAAGAATTTAGATACCGCAGGGCATGCGGAAATTTACGCCTTTGGAGAAGATGTAAGACTTGTCTGCTTGAAAGCAGTCTTCAGTGAATTAGGAAGCCCCCGCCTTTAGGCGTGGGGTAATGTCACCTGATTAGTTTATAAGGCAAAACAGATACTTCTGAATTCTGTCACTGCCTGTTGCATATTCGTCTATCAGGCGATATAAGAGCTTGTCCCAGCCTTTAGATAGCATCAACTGCATTACAGTGATGTATATCCTTGTTCCAGACCTCTTACCACTATTTGCATATATTCCATCATCAGATAGCTTACGACTGCATGCATGAGTATTTGTCTGGTGGCTGAACTTATCTAATACTATCCAGAACACTTTCCCAGACCATGCCTCAACTGTCTGTCCGTTATAAGTATGCTTTTGTGGCTTGCATTCTTTTATAAGAGCAGATGGTATATTCCCATCTTCTCCTTCTAGAAAGTGAGGAACGGGCGCCGGCCCTGATTCCTCTGCAATATTATTAAGCATAGCTTCTACTATCTGACCTGGATTCCTACGCTTTAGAGTTGCAAGAGCGTTGGTTACCACTTCTGCTGGTTTGCCATCTATCTTAGGCATTTGCTCGTCTGGTATAATATTTACTATACCTTTATTACCGTGACGATTTGTAATTTTGTCGCCACTTCTGAGAATATGAAATCTCTCGTATTCGACAATAAGTTTTGTACAAACTGTGTTTGCTACTTTTGTTCTTATCTCACTGATATTAGACAGTTTAGCTTCACGCTTGACATGACATTTAAGCGTGATTGTTTCTTCTCCATCAGAATAAGAACCAATTATCTGATTTGGTCTTACAATGTCTCCGGCTTTGGCTTCCATCTTTAGGCTTTGTTTGCACCATCCTGGTACTACGAATGTCTGTTTCTCAGGAATGACACATGTCATTTTTCTAGCTGCTGACTTACTCATAACAATCTGTTCTTTGTATACACCAGGCATGATTGCATGAACTGTAAGTAAGTGCTTGCCATTAAGATTGTTATCATAATCTTCTGGAAACACCATAGGTTTATCTGGACTAACTAGCTTGCTGGAAGCCTTGAAATTAGATGCAGTGGTTCTGCGGCGATTATATTCTGGTACAATAAGATTCTTATTGAGTATATCGCAATAAACCCGACCTCTTTTGGTGAAGCATCCAATATCGTTTATTTTGCATTCTTCAGCCATGTACATTGTGCGACCACAATTCCCCGATGACTGACTTATACTTGTCCAATCAAGAATGCCTTCTGTATTGAATGGCATAAATTCATCCGTTCGTTCTTGAAATAGCTCTAATGATATTTTGGGTCCATAGTGAGTAGCTATTCCCTTTACGACATGAGATAATCTTGAAGTTTTAAGTAAATTATCGAGCTTCATTTGAGCTGTGGTAGAATCTTCTTGATGTCCGAACATAAAGAAGTCTGACAGTTGTGTAGCATATGCTTGCTTAATGAATTTAAGAAGAAGCTCGTATGGTGTTGATAAATATGTGTGATTAATATTCATACATCTGTTATTAAAGATTGGCATTGGATTAAGTGTATAGCATAATTGCCGGCTTATTCCATTTACAGAAAACATACCCTTGTTATCAATCTTAGGTATATTTAGTTTTACGACTGTTTGCATGCTCTGGGATGCCTCTTTAACAAGCATTTTTGTATGAAATAGGTCATCATATTCTTCTATATGACAGTCAACAGGCAAACAATTACATATAGGAAACAATCTTGCAAGATGAGACTTATTCATCATTATCTTTCTCCAATACTAGGACTCTGTCCCTGAGATACTTGATGAGTTGATTTTTGTCTTCGTTATTCAGTACATTCATGATGTGTTCTATGGCTAGAGTATAGAAAGCGTCGCCTTCTACCATGCTTAGTCTAGGATCAAACACTGCATAGAATATAGAATTCTCTGCGTCTACTATATCATTAATTAACTTAGGGTTATCCCTATTATATAGTAGATTAAGATATGGCTCGACTTGTTCTACGTCTATCTCACAATCTTTAAGTATTTCGCGAGCTACGTTTATGTCGCTAATACCATCATTTTTAAGTACTTTAATGAGACTGACATATGATTCATCAAGTTTATGTTTAGAATCAAATAGGCGCTGGTTTGCTTGTTCTGATAGCTTATCTGCAGCTTTGGCTATTTCTATATTGCCATCTGCCAATACTCTTGCACGACATGCTGCGGCTCCAGCCTTGCCAATCTCTGATTTCTGGAGAATGAGGCCTTTTGCAACCTTGATGTCGTCTTCTCGTATTTCAGATAAGGACTTGCCTTTAAAGAATCCTGTAAGGTCCTTAACGTCAATGTCTTCTGCATTACACATGGCTTTTATTGTCTCAGAATTTTCTGTGTCAATAAGGTCATGTGGTCCAATTACTCTGAATTTTGAGATTCTTTTTACACCATCATCTATTATGTTTTCCAAGTCAGGGGTTTCTTCTTGATTATCGATAAGAAACTCTTTGTCCCACTTTGTTGTGGACCAGTCTTCTTCTATATCAATATCAGGATACCCAAGTACTGTTTCAATTAGATCTCCATCGGAATCAGCACCCATGCCATCAGTAATAATGGGATGAATAATGATCCTGTTGGATTTAGTAGGAAGTATGTATAACTTGCGCATAGAATCGTTGTGTAGCAAGGGATTTCTGAATGCAATTACATAAGGCTTCCCTTCTGTATTGGACTCTTCTTTCCTTTCTTTCCACTTTTCTATGAACTTGACATATATATGCTGAGGTAATTTTATGTGGTCATAAGGCATTCTGAAGTCGGTAGCAATATGGCCTTTACCAGAATATAATGCTCTGAAACCAAGGATATATGTATTAAACAATCCTGATTTACCGACCAGCTCTTTAGCCATTATTTTCCATACTCTTTCAGCACTATCTTCCACTACTTCTGTGTCAATATTGCCAATACCAAGTTGGCTAATTGACACAAGTAGTTTTTCTGTAGCGATTTGTATATCATTTAATACTATGTGCCCGGCTACTGGTCCTGGCATATTCATATTAGGGATTATTACTTTTTGAACCTTCTTGCCGAAGTAATTATTTATTTCAATCGGCAAGTGTACATACCCGCCATACTGAAGTACATCTTCATCAAGTATGGTGTTTTTGAGGTTCTTATTAAGTAAATCCGGTTTTGAAATGATCGCTTTTGTTGTATTCGAAAATAGATTTCTTCGTATCTGTATATTACCACACTGTTTCGATAAACTCGTCAGATTCATCATCTATGTCTCCGTCTTCAATTTTTGTTTTATACCAGAAAGATATTGTATCATTTCCATAGTTCTTTCCAGGGATTCTGGAACCATGGAGTTCTCCGAATGCTGCGTTGCTTTCGCAACTCCAGGGAAGATTTATATGCATCTTATTCTTTAATCTTCCGTCTTCGGCTCTTTCTAACTTTCTGACTTTAACAAAAACTGGAACAGGCACGTATACAGAACCATCTTCTTCCTTTTTAACTGGCAATCCGCATATTTTGCCCTCTTGATCCTTTGAACTTGTGAATCTTACTGCTTGATCGATAATCTCAGTGAAGCGCTGATTAGGCTTGAGAAACGTTAGCAATTGGCAACTCCTTACGTCTTTTTTGAGGTAGGAAGGGAATAAAAAGAGCTGGAATACTTACCAATAAAGGTAAATATTCCAGCTCAATCCATGTTTGGAGACATTGGATTAGATTTCGTCGACGCTGAACTCTCCGACAACACCACTGTTACTTGCACTGAGTACATCAGACGGATCTCCAATGAGAATATCGTCTGTAGCAACGTTATTGTCGCTGTTTGACCTTGCATTATTGTTACCATACATGATCCTATCGATCACTATACGGTGGAACAGAGGTTGTACAATTGCTCTTTCATTATTGTCTCCGACCCATCCTTCGAGGGTCTCAGCAGGACCTGGATCTGATTCCAGATGACCAATAATATAGGAGCGAGGAGAATCTTCGATATTGAGTCGATGCTCACGACGCATGATATGAATCCATGCAGGAACGTCATCAAGTGACTTTCCCATGATGACACGAGACTTACTATTATGGTAAGGCTTGGCCTCACCTTTGGCAATAATTGATCCGGCACACTGAGTAGAATGACGTGTCTGCGGGATTTCTTCATCCGCAACAGTTACGATTCCGTCTACATAATTAAGCCTGAATCCTTCCTTGGTAACTACGTTTCCTTCCTCATCAGTAGCCTTTATAACTTTACCATCTTCAGTATTGTATGTAAAGGGCATATCGATGATTTTGGAGCGCATATTGCCAATTACAATGACGTATTCGCCATGTTTGATCTCGCGTTTTGATACTACCTGAATGATGTTTTCAAAGAAAGAACCACCATTGCGAGCCCTCCGTTTTGCAGATACAGTCGACAGAAAACCGAGTCCGTCAATGTGAATCCCACCAAAGCTCTGACCGATAACGGTTACACCCACACTGGGTCTATCCGCATTGTTTGCACTATTGTTCCTTGTAATGAACATGTGCTAACTCCTTCCTACAAATAAGATTAGAACGATTACCAACACAAAATATTCACAACTATACACACCAATACAAGCTGAACAAAAGTCAAATTGGGACAATTATTCCATGATTTTAATGTGTGGTTTGGTTATTTTCTCGAACCTTACGTTGTCTTGATATAAAGTTGTATCAGTTAAATCAGGCTTTTCTTTTGGCTTTTCATCCTTGTTTTCTTTGCCATTTATGGTGACTTCGAAGCGTTTTAACATGCTTTTAGGAAGCACTTCTCTTGCTACTTTTCTGTATAATTCTGCCTCCTGAGGCTTGGTTTTCATTAGTTTAACAAGAGATGACATGGCTTTATCATGGCCATTTTCTTTGAGTTCTTTTACCAAGTTTTCGTACTTTTCTCTTGCTTTCTGCTTCTTTTCTGCGCGTGTCATTGACTGCTCCTAAAAAATAGATACTGTTTTTGGTGTCACAAATTTCCAACTAGTTCGACACCAATATTGCTACTAGGATTGAAATTGCCAGAAATCCCCTTATTATAATAGGATTTCTTACACCTCTAGTGCCAGTTGCCCCAAACGGTTAGTTTTTGAGCAAAAATTATTTTTTGTTCATTTTTATAGACTTCATATTGAACACAAGAACTTCGTCTTTATCAGAGATTCTTGTGTCAAGATCGTCTACTATTACACCATTCAGAATAACAATTCCATCTTTAGCAATTTGATTTACTTCTGACTTCTTCATTCCCTTAGATAGTAAATCAAGAATAGTTGCTTGCTTTTTGACACGTATATCCTCAGATCTACTGACAAGAATACGTGCGCCAACTCTTAGACGTACCTTCATGTTGCACCCTCAGTGTATTTTATGATTATCTTGTAGATTAGCATAATCATATTATAGCACATCCAGATGCTAAGTCCAACGAAATAATTTTGAATCTAGAAACAGATGCACTAACCATCCGATGGACATAGAGATACAAATTAAAAGAATATTTACAAGTTCTTCGTCTGTATCTTTCCTTAAACAGTATACCATGACAAACGCTATTGTAGGGCAAAGTATAGCAAAGACTTGTGAATGCATGTATCCACGGTGTTTTGAAGTTTGTGGAAGCAGTGCACATATTGCTACTATATTGGCAATAGCATGTTGTTTAACAATGAACATGATTAGAAGCGCCAGACAAACAAAACGATTGAACCATCTTTGTGGAATGGATCCAATGTCGAGGTCTGGGATTAGTGAACCACTGAATGTGAACAAGCCGCACGCTATTGCTATATCTGGTTTATGACATAAATAGTATGCGCCTGTAGATGTAGCAATGGAAGTTAGTACTCCCATACTACAATGTGCTTTGAAATTCATTGTCATTCTCCAATTAGAACACATTGCCTTCCATATCGCTTGCCCATCGACTTACTATATCTTCTGATTCTTCAAGACTCATCTGAGTAATACGGGCAATTAGTATGACTGTAGCGTTAGATACTTCTTTGTCATTACTAACATTTTTGCCTATATTGTCCTTAAATGAATTTTCAATGAACTTAAGTGCCTGTTCTTTATCAGCTTCATAGGCGCTTTTTATTATCATGAACGCCGCGTCTATGTTTCTCATCATAGCAAGAAGTATTTTCTGATTATCCAGGTTATAGATCATATCATAGCCGATGCTTCTTGCAATTTCTTCCATAAGTTTATTTTTGCATTCTGACATTTTGCTACTCCTTCTCATCTTCGTTTACTAAGTGTGGGAATTTATTCACAATTATCTTGCATTGTAGTACTGACTCAAGTTTTCTGATTGTGTCCTTTGTTGTACATACTTCTAAACCGATTGATCTGTCGCCGCATAAGTAGAACTGATCGTTTGCTTTTAGTAAGGTACCAGCAGCAAATGCAACGCTCTTATCTTCTTTCTCATCAAGAAGCTCGTCGCTTCTGGTTAAGTGATTAAGATTATATTCAATGAATCGCATATCGCCACCTGTTGTTTCAAGAAACTTTATAACGATATTGTTCTTTCTATGAATATCTTCCACCGATAGTATCTTTTTATTGTGCATTACCTTGCTCCTTGAAATCTTTATTGGTTATCATGTTACCATTTGCTCTATCTTTTGGAGGTACATAATTATGGTTTAGGGCCTCATTTTTTGTAATGCCATGCTCCAATTCTACTCTATTCCAATCTATAAGATCTGATATGCTACTTAGAAAACGTACTGAATCATTTTTATCTTGCGACATCTTTATCTCCGATAATAATTCATTCTATACATATGGTATATTTATTCTTCGTGATTCATTCGTTTGGCATGGTATTTCAATTTGCTTGATTCGCTAATGAGTAGTGGTGTTTCAATATTTTTGGCTCATTTTAATACTTTGTTCTATTCTTTCATATGATTCATTCCTTGGTCCTGGTATTTTAGGGCTGATGGCTCATTCAGTACAATTGGTATTTTCGTGTTCATAATTCATTCTTGTTGTTTGGTATTTCCACCAAGATGACTCATTCTAATAAAGTGGTTGTTCAAATAAAGTGATTCATTCTTCCACGTTGATGTATTCAATTGCATAGTTCATTCTTTTCTTGTGATATTTCGTGTAGATTGATTCATTCATGAAAACTATGATATTCACTCCAGAATAACTTTTCTCTGTAATCCTTACATGCTTTCATGTATTCTTCTAAAGTCTGTAGAAATGATTTCTGTTCTTTTCTATTGTATGTTATAGGCATAGGAGGAAATCTTTTTATATATTCCTCTTGCTTTTTCTTTTGTATCTTCTTACGCCTATTTTTTCTTGCAAGTTTTCTTCTTGCTTTCATGCGTTGTGTTTTATTAAGTTGTACAATTTCACTTGTAATTGTTCTTCTATGAATAATCCACGATTTCCTAAGTTCTTGTTTAAATTCCTTAAAGAAATCCCATTCTTCTATAGCTCTGATTTTTCTTTTGAGACGCCTTCTTATTTTAATCCTTGATTTTCTAATGTGATTAAGTGTGAATATTTTACTACTTATATCTTTGGGCTCATGTTTATCGAATCCTGGTATCCAGTTATATTCACACCATAGGGTAAGATCTTTTGTAATTTGTTGAACATGCTCGTAATCTGGTTTTACATAATATGTTCTATATTCTGGAAGATAATGATTGTTTCTTTGTTCTTCAACGAGTTTGTTTGCTACAATAATTACGCAGCCTTTTAGTGATTTTATTAGATGTTCTCTAACAGATTTTGTTCGATTCATTTAGTTTATCCTTATATACAATATGCTTTAGAACAAAAACCTTACGTTTGGATACTCCTTGAGACATTCAAGACCGGGTTTGATTACTTCCTGGAAGATATTATATCTGTTAGCTAGCCCGCCACCTAATCTGCTAATTAAGAAGATATAATCATCATATTCTTCTATTCTTCTCTCTAGCTTGGCTAGTTCTGTTTGGAATTTAGGCTTATATTCTTCTGGCTTATAAAAGCTACCGTCATTGTTATTAGGCGCCTTCTTTGTTACGAATCCATATGTATTTGGCATATCACGCAGCTTAGCAGCTCCGCCATATCCCTTATGTAATAGATTGTCGCCAAATACAAATATTTCATATCTATGTCTCTTTAAATAGGCCCTTGTTATTTTTGTCTCACCGCCGCTTCTATTAGATTCCATTTATATCTCCCTTAATAAATTTGAGCCGCAATTATTACGCAGGATTCAATTGAGAGCAGAGGTAGTTGGTGTCCAATGTCTGTTGGTCAATCCTGCTTACACATCCCAGACTTGTTCAAAGTGTGGTTATGTCCACAAGCTCAATCGGAATGGTGAGATATTTAATTGCAGGAATTGTGGCTGCAAAGGGGATGCTGATTTAAATGCATCTCGAAATATCTTGAATCTTGGATTGGCTCAGGAGTCTATAGTCCCTGAAAAAACATAAAAGAATATTCCTCTATAAATATTCTAACTATTGGTGTTTTCCTTTTTGTGATTCATTCATTATAACTGATGTTTCTATAAGTGTGATTCATTCTTTAATAATGGTAATTTAATGGCTTTGATTCATTTTTCCCCAATGGTATTTCTTATGTAATTATTCATTCTTTATACTTGATATTGTGACTACATTGATTCATTTGTATGGACTGGTATTTCATATTTAGTGATTCACTCACTTATTTTGGTATTTCCATGGGTGTGGTTCATTCCGGCATGATGGTACTTCTAGGCAATTAATTCATTCTTATAGTCTGGTACATTGTCCTATCTGATTCATTCCTTCTTTATGGTATTTCGTGACTGATAATTCATTCTGTTCAGCTGGTATTTTGGAGCTTATGATTCGTTCGCAATTAATGGTACTTTCTGATTTATAACTCATTTTCTCCGAATGGTATTTCAGATTGAGTGATTCATTTGTTCATGTTGAATTATTGTGCAAAGTGATTCATTCTCGCGACATGGTATTTTGGGGCTAATGATTCATTCATAATATATGATATTTTTTGGATAATGATTCGTTCATGTTGCATGGTAATTCTAGGACGCTGACTCGCTCCAAGGGCTTGTAATCTTAACGGATTTGGCTTATGCTATTTATTAGTAAAACAGGGCAAGCCATTGTAGCTTGCCCTGTAATATATTCTTCATATTACCAAGGCCAGTTAGGGACCTCGATCTTATGAACATGTTTCAAGTGATCGAATGCATAAGGCTGGAAAGGCGCTTCGACGCCATAATGAGCACGATAAGCAACTTCCCACCAGTGAGACAGGAATATCTTAGTAGCCCATCTCTTACTTCTCATATGAATCTGACTATTGGGGAGCTTGCCTTCGCGATATATTGCCCTCTGTTTATGACCAGGCACTCTTCGAAGAACTTCTCGTGCAATATGCGCATATTCCTTGGCTTCATTCTTACGCGACTCGATAATCTTCCTTTCAACAACAAGATGTCCATAGAGATCTTTTGGATTGTTGCATGTCATATTGAAAGACTCACCGATTTTCCAGCAGAGTGTTTTCAGTTCTGAATTCCAGGGACGCATTGACAGACCTCTGTAAAGCGTCTTGCCTGTATGAACTCCGCCTCCTTTCTGTAATGAGAGACGAAGTGCGGTAGCTGCTTTGATTCCTCCGGCTTCTTGTATCGCATTTGCTACCTTAATAGCATCTTCTTCAGATACTCTTCTTGTACTATCAGGATTAATACCGGCTTCGTCAACCATGATTTCTCTTGTAACTTTCTTGCCAAGCCAGCGCTTTCCGTCTACAAGACCAGCATAGCTATAGATATGTCCTGGAGTCTTAGCTTTGTCCATATCTATATGGGCAATAAGACCGGCGCTGATAACAGGGCCAATACCTACAACTGATTGAGCCCATGTACCAATTTTTGTTGATAATGAGAAATGATTGAGCGCGAGCTTCACCTGATTCTCAAGACGCTCCGCATTCTTAAGAAACCAATCAAGCACTTCCATTGGAGGGTCGTCTACGCCCTGCTCTGCTGCTCTAAGCTGACCAGCAAGCCTGATTCTCTGGTTCTGCATGGTATAATAACTATCTACCAGATAGCGGGCTTCCTGACGCGTAATCTTTCTTGACGCGTTTCTTATGTCTTTACCTACTCTTTCAATAATTTCTTCAATAGCCATCACAATGTCTCCAAAAATTAATTAAAGCATGTTTACCATGCTATTATATAGACCCGCATACTCTTGCGGGCCTGAACGTTTGCCTGGGTTATCGGACAATTTAACAGTAGGAACAAAGCCCTCTCTATTATATGAACAGGCAGTCATTTTAATAACGATATTAAGAGGATCTACTCCAACATCATTAGTGAAATTAGTGCCTATACCATATACTGTTTTGATTCTTTTGTTTACATATTCTTCTATCTCAAGAACCTTGTCAACATCAAGAGAGTCTGAGAATACAATGGTTTTTGTACTTGGATCTATACCAAGGCTCTCATAGTGTTTTATTATTTTGTCAGCAAATTCCATAGGATCGCCTGAATCTTGCCTTACACCATCCCAAAGACTCGCTCTGACATAATCAAATGATCTTAGAAACCAATCAGTTGTATAAGTATCAGTAAGCGCTATGCCTAGTTTGCCCTTATATGTCTCTGCCCATTTATCAAGGGCAATAGAAGTAGCCATTTGAGGACCAAATATGGCGCCGTGGAACATAAACCACTCATGAGCTTGTGTGCCAATTGGTCGCATGTTATGAGTGGTTGCTAATAATACATTACTTGTACCAAGACAGTATTGTGAAATTTGTTTTCTTGTAGACATGTCATCCAGAAGTTCATTCTGTACACCAAATGAAAATCTGCGTCTGGTTCCGAATTCTATGAAGTTGACTTTGTGCTTGATGAGTTTGTCAACCTTGTCTACATTTGTTTTATATCTTTCTTTCCTGAACTTAGGCGCTATACCAAGCTTAAGATAGTATAGCTCGCTAATAGCCGCTAATAGCGGTACTTCCCATAGTATAGCAGAATACCATGGCCCGCATATTTCTACTTTGAGATCTTCGTCTGTTTGTGTAACACATACTTCATTAGGATTGAATCGATGATGTCGTAGGTATTCTAGATATGTTGAATCAAAGACTCCAATCTTTCGCATAGCTGTAATACTATCGTCTATAAAGTATGTATGTTGCATATGATCAATAAACTCATTTAATTCCTTTTGCATACTTTCAGGGAACTCAGTCTTTGTTCTTGACTTGAATTCATATTTTACTAATGCAGATGGATAGTGTTTAAGTACTGCATTTTGCATGGCGAACTTATAGAAATCATTGTCTGCTGCCATTGTTATCTCCGATAATGAATATGTTAATATATAGCATCTAATCCTTCACCTGCACGAAATATTTCTGCCTTTTCTATGGCTTCTAATAAACCCTTACATTCACAACCGCAATGTATACATATTGCTAATTCTTTTGGATCTACTCGATCTTTCTTATTCAAAAGCTCATTGTTAAATTCTCTGGATCCACAGTAATTACATTGTGCTCTAAATACTTCTTCAAGTAACCAAGTAGAAATACCCTCTTTCCCTGTTGTGCATGTATGTTCTGGCTCCATACTTGTCAGATGGATATAATCATTTGGATAAGTTATAGTTTCTGTTCTTATAACTCTATGAAAATATCCAATACATTTCCTTAGTTGTTCTCGATAATCGCTATCTGGGCCAAGATCATCTGCTATTTCATATGGTAATAGAATTTCTCCAACATTATATGTTTCCATGACTACTCCATCCCGATGGTATCTATGAAGTATTGTCCATCTCTTAATAATGTCACACAAGAATGTTTGGATAATAGTTCGCGTGTATCAAATGGCTCTGTAATTATATGACAGCCATTTAAGGTATCAATTTTGGCTACTTGATTATCAGAAGGAAGTAGATTCATGATATCGATTATTGTATCTTGATCTGTAGTATCTACATCAAGCATAAACATCTTATCACTATGTGCATGCTCTTTTTGCATTAGAGCAGTGCGCCACCATGAATCAATAGAAGCTGATATTTCTGGATGGTCAATCATCTTCTTCATAAGCCATTTCATTGCTGCTTCACAATTACGGCTATTGACAGTCTTGTAAATACGCCACATTCCTCCCCTAATAGTGAGTTCTTCTTTAAGAATTTCTAGATCTATATCATGATCTTTAATAACGCGACGAATACATTTAGGCTTATTATCGTTTATCTCCTGGTCTTTATTTCTTCGAACTGCAATGAACAAATCCACAAACTTTGAATAAAATGTTGGCTCTTTGTTTGACATTTCTATTCCTTTCACAATAAATTGCCACAGAAGCTACCTAGCAATACAGAAATTGTGCCAAGAAGTAATCCTATGAGCAGTGGCCATACTGCTTCAAGCATCTTTTTAAAATCTTCCATAATAATAACTCCTTGCATTCAATTGACTGATTTGGATCCACAGTTTGGACATTCAAATAAGAGTTTAATATCATAGCCACAATAAAAGCATTGATTATACGGCTCAAGATATTTTATAGTATTGACTGTATTAATAGTTGTGCCAAGTGCGACATTGCTATTAGGGTTTAGAGTGGCATTAGAAAGCTGAAACATATTCCATTTTAATCTTTTAGTTATATATACATTGTGCTTATGAGTCCAATTGTATATATAATTCCTATGTACATCGGAAATATCTTCGTTACAAGTAAGTATGTTCTTGTGATATCTGACGCGTATGTGTCGCTTCATTACTTTTGCGGCTTCTCTATATTTCATTGTGATGGTCCATTTCCGAATACGACTCCGTCTCTGTACCCTTCTGTATGTCCAGCATTATATCCTGCCGCATAGGCTTTCTTTGCTAGTTCTTTTTGCTTTTTATCTTTTATACTAGCAGCTCTACACCATTTCTTGAATTCCTTCTCACTGTATTCCATCATCCTCCTCCTCATAGCGGTCATCTTCAGTCATCTTATGGCGACTTAAGAATGCCCATATTATTATGATTATCAATAATTCAACCCCCATTGTTGTCTCCATCTACATGATGATTTTTGCAAATTCTTACCTTGTGTCCTTGATAGTCAATTTCTTTTGTATCCGCCATGGCATTCAATCTGCCACAAATAATACATCTTCCAACTGACTTTCTCTTTTCAGCTATTTTATTGCCCAGCAATGCTTTACTATCATTATTTTTGCTCATAAAAATTCTCCTATTGGTTATGTTGTTGTCTGATAACATTAAGGAATGCATCAATTCTATCAGAAGGTCTTTTGCGCAATTCTTGAATATAAATCGCGCGTCTTTTGGTAAGATTATCTATCCTCTCTTTTAGTTTCACTTCTTTCCTTGAAATATAAAACTTTCTTACTATTGGTGATAGAACAAACCATCTACTCTTTAGTTTTTCGTACTTTACTTTCAATAGCCATATTTCATCATTTAAATTGTTTATGGCAATAGATAAATCAGCACCTGACATTTTTGGAATAAGGTTAGTTTTCATGCTCTCTCCATATTTCATAATAATGTAGAGCCGCATAAATCACAAATCTTCTGCTCTATATTAATATCTTTATTCCCACAAAATGGACATAATGCTAAATGAATGTTCTGAATGTCTGTTGATGTTAATGCTGCTGTATGCCAATAAGAGTCTATGACTATTGATTTATACTCCATGTGTATTCTAGATATTTTGATACTCTTGTTTGCTATAGTATTTGGAAGCCTGCATTGATACATTGTTGTACCATCTCCTTTATCATATATAGCACCATTAATAAGAGGAGAGTTTTCATCTTGTACATAAATTACAGACCATTGGTTTTCGTATGCAATAACACATTCTTCATAGGTCATTATGATACTCTCCTTCAATAATCAATTAGTATTCTATAATGACTTCTGGCTGTTTATACTCATTTGTATCTTTGTTAGTTTTAACCGGCGGCAAGACATTAATGATCCTACCATATGTGTCTTTTACTGTGCGGCTCGCTTCAAATTCTTCTTGTGTTAGTTCATTGGGATTGCCATACTGTTTGACCCATCCATTATATAGCTGCTTAGCATTTCTTTCTCTTTTTTGTATGATGCTTTTGCTGCTTCTAAATGTACATATAATCATTGATGAAAGTATGCAGATTATCGCTAATAGTACTACTAATTCAATAAAGGCAAACCCTTTATTACACTTTAATATTTTCATGATATCTCCTGTTAGTCAATGTACCCATTTTTCTTAAAGCTAACTAATACTATCTTATTTTTCTCGCGATCATGTTGAAGCTTGATGTATACTTTGGTATTACCTATTACTGTTTTGTATACATCCATATATTTTCTTACGTATAGATTTGCTTTTGTTGCATAAGCAAAATCTGGCTCTTTTAAGTTGAGCAGAGTTTCTACAACTTGGCTTTTTGAAAAGCTAAAGTCTTTTTGCGCATGATATCTCGCATCTCTTAATATCATATATCTATCATTCTTAATGAGAGTTTTTGCGCCTTCTAACTCAATAGAAGGCATGGCTCTCCTTTTTATGACAGGGAGATCTATGTCATTATTATTTGCTAAAGATACTTTCACTGGTCATTACTCCTCTGACAAAAAATGTTCATGGTAGTTCTGAATCGCAGCCGCAATTATTGCAAGCCTTATGCTTAATGTCTATATCTTGATTACCGCAATATTTGCATCTTATTACTTCAAGATCCTCAATTGATACATTTAGGTATAGAATTGTTTCTCCATCTGATACTGCAAATCCGCCTACATTCTCTGAATTTATCACATTAAGTTCATCTTTTACTATATCGACTCCTACAATATTTAGTGTCTTACCACGAAATATATCCACATAACAAGGCCCACAAATTGATGATTGTGAGACACAACCATTTTCATCTATGTCAGCATGTCTTGCAGTTAAATTATATTCTTCATGTTCACCTATATTTAAGAATACAGGTGTTTTGTTAATATATGCCCGAACTGCCTCTTTGAACGTCATGATTTATCCTCACGGTCTTTAAAGATTATCAATAGTATTTTTAGCGAAATAACATACAGTATGAGAATACCTAGAAATAGCTTTAACCATAGAAATAGCATCGAATATTCTTCTCGATAGTATATTATTTCGCTTCACGGACATCAATCCCAAGTTTGTCTTTAATCCACTTTGCAACAAGATGTCTGTGACAAAACTTCGTTGATCCTTCCCAGCATAATAGTATGGGTTCGCCGTCTACTAGCTCATGAATTTCATCATAAACTTCAGCGGCATTTAATTTACTTAGAATCTTGTCGTATTCTCGTACATAGGCTATTTTATCCAAGTTTCTTCTATAGGACTGTAATAATTCTTGTGATGGAGCTAATGTACGATATGTTGAGCCTATATAGAATTTTGGAGGAAATAGCGCTATAGACACTGCATCTGGATGAGTACCATAATTTCTGAAGTATGAAGTTTTCAATTATCTTCTCCTTTGCTTTTATTATAATAGTATCTGTAAGCTTCTGTGGCTAATGCGCTCATCATAATTAGTGTGGAAGAACGATTGATATCATTTATTCTTATGAACTCATCAGTGAGCATACGTAATTTGCAATCGCCAATTTCTCCCTTATCTCTTAGAGTTTCATAATTAGATAGCAGTTCTTTTCTATCTTCGTCTGTCATTTCACCAATATATTCTTCCATACTCATTATTTAATCTCCATTGAGAGTTTCTATTGCACGCTCTTTAATGATTTCTTTTACTTTGTCTTCTATCTCATCCATTTTATCTTCATCAAGATTATTTGATTCTGGTTTACGAGGACAGCTTGATTCCCAGTCACATTCGAAATCTACTGCAGATTTATCTGGTTCAATTGTGTATGTAGCACGACCATGATAATCTTGATATCTCCAATCAGTACTTACTGTCTGTACTGATTTATAATTGGAGAGTTTTACTGTATTATGCTCTCTTGCTTCTTGTATATCATCCTGGATTTGTTCTTGTGTAACAATCTTATAGATTTGAGTAATATACTTTTTATTACAAGAAGTTTTCATAGCTGCATCATGTATGGTTTCTGCTTCTATGATCTCGCTTTGTCCATTACAGCATAATACCTCAAAATGTGCTTTATTACTCATTGCTTGTCCTCCTTCTCCATGAATTCAAGTGTATTGTAATCAATAGCTTTGAAGCCCTTCTCTTCGAATGTTTCCATATATTTAAGCTGGCGCTCAAGATCTTTCAACAAAGCTTGAGCATTTGCTCTAGGAGAGCCTTCTGCAGGTATGTTCTTCTTAACAAGATCAATTTTATCTCTGAGCTTCTGCTTAAATACATTCCTGTGTTTCATTGTCTCAGGGATATTTACTTTATGTGGCATATTACTCCCTTTCTAGACAGAATGTCTCCATCATGTGATTTTGAACTCCTCTGTATTGCCATTGAAAAGTACAATTGACTCCCTTAATCTTAGGAAACTCTCCAACATTTCTATCTTGTATTTTGCTATTTCTTGAGTCACTCTGAATAGTTATGAAAATTAACTTACAATCGCTTTTGTTCACGAGATGTTTGACTGAAGATATTCTTTGATGCGTTAGTGGACCATTATAATCTAAGTGTGCTACATCAATGTCTATACGACTACATTTCTTGAGAAATGAATCGACATTCTGGTTTATCAGTTTTACATCCTTACTTAGCTTGCTCTTTATCGAGTTTTCGCAGATTGTATATATACTGTTTTTCGCCTCAAAGGCTAGAATGTTGTATGTATCTACTCCAACCATGTTATTAATTATTACTAATTCAGTTCCTAGGTATGGTAGACATAGAAATTTGATGCTTCTTAGTCCTTTTGAGTGAATAATATTGCCTATGCTAGTAATGCTATACCGCTTACCTATTGTGGCATATTTATCATTATTAGCGTCAATATTATTCTTTTTCTTAATGATTGGAAGGTTGGTTCTAACTTTTGTTTTGATGTTATGCAAATGTGTCTCAACAGTTCTTGGCTTTATATCAAGCTTAGCTGATATTTGAGGAATAGAAAGACCACGCATGAATAGATCAACATGTTCTTTTTCTCTCTTTGTAAACAAATGCTTTTTATTAGAGACATCTGACGGCAAATGAACTTTTGTCCTATTCATCTGGATTCCTTTCTGCTGAAGTATCTCTATCTGGTCCTCTTACTATTGATCTTAAACTCCATGATTTAGACTGTGGACAGGTTACGAAATGGCTTGTAAAGCATTCTGTTAAATGCCACTTCCCATTTTTATCTTTTGTCCAAGCTTTTATTGGATCGACATCTAATGGCATACGTTTGCCATTGGCTGTTGTGATCCATTTAATATTTGCTTCACATGTTCTGCATTTCTCATATCCCATATCTTTCTCCTATCTTTGTTCTAAAGTCCAAACAGTTTTCTGTCTGATCCTAGGTGATCAACTATTTCACGAGCTAATCTTCTAGTAACGAGAATACGTATCATATCATCATCTGCATATGGCTCCTTTCTTTCAAAGTTCAATTGAAGATGTTCTTCTTGTGTGCGCAGTGCAATGACTATTTCAGCAAACCACGATTCCATTTTACTGACTTCCATTTTTGCTTTATGTAGCTCGGAACTCATCTCCCAACATTTTTTATTTAGCTTCTTTTCGAGCTCTGTTTTTGGTTTTTGATTATGACAGTTCATTTTTTTCCTTCCTGTTGGACAGAAATATATGGGGTCGGGCTCTATTCCCTTATGCTAAAATTATATGTTAGTTTACCACCCTTCCAAAAAACCTAAATTTTCCCAATGGATGTTTTCTTCCTTGTCTTTTTTCCATCCTCGTACTACAGTAACTTTCCTAAACCACTTTGTTTTAAAGTTTATTGTTACCGGTAGTATGGCAAACCAAGTTTTTATTTCTATCTCTGTTTCATCTCTTTCAGGATCTAAAAATCTCGCCAGTTCCCATCTTTTATCAATCATACATTCCATTATTGCGACTACTTGTTCCAACCATCGAGTTTCATTATTAGTTTTGCTCGTCGCTGGCAATAATGCAAACCAAGACTTAATTTCTACATCACCACAAACAGGGGGGGTTTACGTTTACGCTTTATTCTCATTTCTCTTATATCCTTAACAAAAAAGTCAGTGGACCGGTTACTACTCAGACTACATCTTTACCTATTAATTCTATTGCTATGAACTTCATGTCTTGTCCTCTCGCCTAACTAAAAATGGCCCGCTTTGGTTATCCTTCACAAGCCTTTGTATTGTACCCTCGTCCAACTCAAAGCATTCCAAATTAGCCGATGTATGAGCAGACGGGACATGCGGAGCATAATCAGGATGTGATGACAAGCCCGCAGATGTTCTTAAAATTCCCTTATCAAAAGGAAGCTCAAATACAGTAAAGTAACCATTATCGTTAGTAGCTTGTATTGCTTTTGATTGAGCTTGCTTCGAATTAAATCCGGTTGTTCTAACTTCATAATTAAAAATACAAAGCACATCACCAGATTTCAAGTCAGAAGCGTTATGTACTACAACCAAATTAAACTTATCTTGGATTTCTTTGCTAAAGTTAAAGCATCCTCCAGCTTCTACTATTTCATCAGACATTTTTGACTCCTTATCCATTAAGGTCTTTGTGCCGGTGGTGCTATATCGGGCTTTGGTGTTTTAGGAGGCTCGTTTACACCACCTTTTTGATATGCCCTTCTTTAATTGGATGTACTTGTCCCAGCACCTCCTAGCCCCGCCCTGAGAATATAAACCTTGACTGGGCAAAACAAACCTGCTTCCCCTCAGGAAATCGAAAATCCCAGTCAAGGAGGTTAATTACTTATCGAGATGCCATGAATCGAATTGCGCGGCTCTTCCTTCATGCCCACCAAAATGATTAACTTTTGCGACTCTACCAATATAATCATTTGGATTGTTCATAATTTGGATTACCTCTTCGCGGCTTCCCATACTTGAAGCTCCAATCTTAAATGGCTTGCCTGATTCTAGGCTTTCGAAATTGACAACGCCGGCTATTCCGCCTTTGTCACCTGGTTTAAGATTGACACTTGTTACTTCCCAATCTGCCTCATCGTCCTTAAACTTGAACTTTCTTCCGTCATTAATAGAGGCGTTGGCAGGAACACCAACAAACCCTTCAATATCTCTATGTCTATCGATATTGTTTATGTCTGCCTTTTCGGGTAATTTGATTAATCCGCCGCTTTTTGATACAAGAGACTTAAGTATGCTGTGATTATCAGACTGGCTGACTTCTCCAATAGACTTATTGTCTATTTTATCTGCCCGATATGCTCTTATCTCAGGTTTGATTGTTGGATCAAGGTTAGATCCATTGAGAATACCACCAATCTCATGCGCTTTGAGATATTTGCCATCTCTCTTAAAAGTAAGCTCGCCCATTGATAGCATCTTCTTGGAAGTCTTTATTTTCTCAATACCAGGAACTTTTGCGGTATATTCAATACGCTGACCAGTCTTCTTGCTAATTCTTGGAGACCAAAGCCTTGTGCCTTTGGGTCCGCTTTCAATATAAGCACTAGCACCGTCGTATTTTATTCTTACATCACCATCTTTACCAACAATTCTTTTGAACTTATCAATATCCTGGTCATATGTTAGATGGAGCCTGTCTTTAACAGCCGGCGCGTTTGGTTTCTTAACTCCAAGACTAATAATAGGCACACTTCTATTATCATTCTTATCCATGATTTTATATAGATAGAGTTTTCTATTATTGATAATATGAGGCGCGCTTATCTCTAGTGAGTTCTCACTACCATGCATATATATTGTCTTAGATGAAACTACCTGTCTGGATTCGCCTGCTCCATAGCCTGTAGGCCCATTCTCTTCTCCTATCCAGGATGTTTCTGCATCCTTAGGAGAATGATCAAGATTTTGTGCCAGCCAGGCATTACCTTCAAATTCAGACCTGACAAGCTGCATGATTCTATCTTTAGTTGCTTCAGTAATAGAACCATCAGTATTTTTGCTTATCTTAAAATCTTGTGGAAGACGCTTCACAATACTAATGTTACCAATGTGTATATCTACATGGTTACCTGCCTTATTTGCTTCATGTAATATAATGACCATTTTGGTAAATTGCGCCTTAGCCTTAGTAAATTCATTTGTTCTTCCTGCAGATAGATTGTTAGCAGAAGTAGGACGGCTTGTGTTTACAATTGATGTTAGCATTCTTGCACAAGACTTTGCACATGGTTTTCTTACTGCTTTATTGAACAACATATTACCAATATGCTCAGGAAGCCTGTCTTTCTTGTATGCATCATACAACTTGTAAGCACTTCTGAATCTTCTGGCTCTACTAATTACTTTTGCAAGTCTTCTGCTCTTGAAAATGAGCGGACCTACAATTAGCTCTTCTGCTACTTCTCTATATAGAAATTCAGCGTCATGAGTTTTCTTCTCAACTCTCGCTAGAATGTTCATGGTCTTTCTCCGTTAGTGTTGTGAGCCACAGCTTGAACACACGCGTGTATCTACTGAAACATCTCCCCCACAAAATTTGCATATAAAGTTCTTTGTATCTTTTATGTTTTTGACACTGCACGACTCACATACGTTACTATATTTCGCTATTGTTTCTATATCTATGTTCTGTGGAACAAGGAATGCGACTATTTGTTCGTATTTCCCAGCAGTGTAGTAATCTTGACAGGTTATGCAAACGCATTCCTCGATGAACTGATATACATCATACTTATATGTATCAGGGTCTACCCATTTTTTGATTTTAATTAAGTCTCCTTGTATGAACTTTAGGTATGTCCTCATCTGAATCTCCTAAATACTTGTCTCACATCCGCAGTTCTTACAAACACCTTTTTGTATTTCATCGCTGCCACAGAATTCACAAATTGCTAATTTCGCATATCTAATCGATTCGGATATTAAAAAATATTTTGAACCATTTGATACTATAAAGCAATCGGTAGGAAATAGTGCATCAACAGACTGTATGGTACAAATTTTATCTCTTATTAAGTCTTCCACAAGTACATCAAATAGTTCTGTGCTTCTAATTCCTTTTGCATCAGTAAGTGTTGTTTTCATAGGATATGAACGAGGTATATCGAATACGATTTTTAGCTTATGTTTTATGGCATGCATTGCTTCTTCTATGGTCATAATATTATCCTTTGGAAATGATATTAGGCAGCAAGCTTCCATACTCCAGCTGAGGCGCCTGCTAATGCCCATGTAGAAGAAATGCCCATATATGTCAATATACTTGCTCCTCCAAGAGTGGAGAGGCATAGCAATGAGAATCCTTTCCAGTGATTAGCTATTCCTAAAAAGAAATTTTTTGCTGATGACACGAATGAGTTTGTAGTTCTTGTAATAAAGTCTTTCATCAATATACCTCTGATAAAATGTTAGTTTTAGTAATTTGCTATCTGACATAGTGTCACTGCAATAAGAGTTGTTACGACTATGGCGAAGCTTATTGACGCAAGTGAGCCGCATCCCATTAGATTTGTAAAGAAATATATGGCCGCGCCGCATCCTCCTCCAATAGCTCCATTCATAAACTTCTGCATTTTTGTTAGTTTTCTTTTGTTATCGTACATGTTGGTTCTCCTAAGTATTAGTTTCACATCCACAATTGCAGCATACTTCATCTTGAATCTCCTTACTGCCACAAAATTGACATTGTATTTCATAAGGAATTATATATCCTTCATCTACCCAGCGTCTGAGAGTAGTTGCTGTAATTGCGCTCCAGTTACTGCCACACCCTATTTCATTTAGATTACAATCTAGTCCAATCAGATAAAATGCAGCATCGCAAACGGAATGACGTTCTACTCTGAATATTTGTCCTGAATTGCGCTCAATTTTATCTGTCCATTGCCATAGCTCACCAACTTGTGGCATTCTTGTTTCACTCATTTCTCCTCCTTAGATGACAGTGCGCAATATATGCCATATCTGCTATTACTCCTGCAAATAGTGAATTTGAGAAGTCGGCGCCAAGTGCCTTCATAAGAGAAAACATGATAAGTCCAATAACTGTTGCTATAAGAATTTCCTTACTAGCATTATATGTTTCTTTAGAGCTCATTATTATATCTCCTATTATTTGCTATGCATTTCTTGTCAAAAGTTGCCAAAAACGTGTGCGTGCTTCTTGTTCCCATGCTATACGCCGGTCTTTTACGTCAGGGCCATCGCATTACACGTCTCAGATTTGTTCTGAGTGCGGCAAAAATGTCAAGAAATCGTTGTCCGCAAGAACCCACATATGCTCCTGCGGATTCGTTGCGAATCGAGATCACAACGCAGCGTTGAATATTTTGCGACTCGGGATGGAGTCGCTTGCAGCTTCGACTGCATAGATGCTCGGCAATTCATTGCCGAGAGCATTCACTTTTGCGTTCTTCTATAGGCATTTCTGAATTGCAGCCGCAATTTAAACATACATCCTTAATCTCATTATGCCCGCAGAATTTGCATATGGCAATAGACAGCTCACGTGGCTCGATAATTATATAGATATCTGATGTCCATTCTAAGATAACAAAGTCTATCTTCTCTCCATCATAACCCGTTTCTTTATAGACTCTTGCTATCTTCAATGGTTCGTGGTCTGCGCACTCAAGTGAGATACATAATAGCACGCCTTCTTCATCTACAATATAGCGTTCTTTATTATGTATTACATTTTGAGCCTTAAGCGCGGCAGGATTAAATGCATACCATGCATAATTATCATTAGGATCAACTATAACCATAACCTTTAGTCCATTCTTGTAGCACTGCCTTACTTCTTTCAGTTTCATTATTTTTTCTCCAATATGGATTCACTTGTTCTAACTATCAATCGTAAAATCTATTGGATGGTGTATAGTATCGCCTCCTGGTTGTACTTTTGTGTCTTCTCTACTTTGTTGGTCTGTAAATTCGACATTGACCCATTTAAGAAAACGCATTGGCTCATATGTAAAATCACTAAATGACATTAACTCCTGTGCCTCTTGAACTACTGTTACTCGTTCCAGCCATCGTGTTTCTTTAATGTTATTCTTACATATGGTTACTGGCAATAATGCAAACCATGATTTTACACGTCTATTGCCTTCTTTCATTTCTTTCTTTTGGAATCTCACGCTTAATCTCCTCTCATTTCCTCAAGTAGGATATTCAGTGCTTCCCTAGCACGGTCTGTAAGCCATTGTTGGTCACATGACATACGTAATAATGTGCATTTCATCGGCTTTTCTTCGCTATACATCCATTCAATAAGCTCCTCTGCTTGCTCCCTGTCTGCAACCTCGACAGTCAGGTAAACAATTTTCTTTCTTGTAAGCATATCTACTATGCCGTTAAAAGTTTTCTCTGCTTGTTCAGGGTTCATCTGTATCACCGCCTTTCTTTGCCATAATCGATCTCCTATAGCGTTAATATAACAACTGTAGCGTATCCCCTTACATCTCCTTTCAATATACGATACCGTTAATGTCAAATTCTTCTATCTTATTTTCTACAGGCCCGATTTTATTACCTAATATGATTCCAGCTGCAAAACATTTTGCACATATAATACCTACATCCAAGTTACCTTGTGATCCATGTAGCTTGGAATAATTACTTTGATTTATTTCATGATGTGTTATTGTTAATCTTGATTTGCCTTCAGTTCTAACTAAATAAACATATGTTTTATTCATTGCTTATTCCTTTCATATTTTGGCATTACAAAAGCATTGCGATTTCTTGAATAATAAATAGTTTGGGAGCAACGCATATTTTAACTAAGCATATTGTATTACAAATTATAAATGGTATAGAAACCAATCCGCAAGTAATTCCTGCTACCCAATAAAACACTTCTTTATTATCGCAAGAATCAAACTCCTTGGTAATCAAGCAGTAAAAACAATAAATAGCTGTTGTCAATAATATAATGCCTGCTGTAACTCCAATTATAGACAACCAGAAATTATACCTTAGGAGCTGATTGACTATATCTGGAGCCTGAGAAATAGCAAAATCCTTGGTTTTGACTATTGATTCCAGAATTTCCTTGACTAACGACATTGATTCTTTCTCCATATTAAATTTCCTTTCCAATAAGGGTTAAATTGGCCTAATTCTTTTCACGATTGTTCACTTCCGCAGTTTGTGCATGTAGTACCACTAAGATTTGTATAGCCACAATATTTACAACTGGCTGTTTCTACAACACTACTGTATGTCCAATAGTATCCTCCTGCAGATATGCATACCAATAAGTATTCGTCTATCTTTGATGCACTTGTTTTTATAGTATCAATTATAAATGGAATGTTAAGCGGCGGCTGCATGGTCTCAGATAAGGAGTAATGGTCGTGCTGTGTTCCAAAACTTGGATATTCATTAGGTGTATGCCTTCTAATAACACACTTGGTTTTATTCTCCTTGGCTATTTGAAGCTCTTGAATTGTCATTTGATATTATCCTAACCATGGTAATATTCTTCAAGTTCTTCTACGAACTCATGCAATTCTTTAAAGACTGTTTCTACGCATTTGAGACTATGCCATCCGGCTTCTTTCCACTTTTGCAATTTCCTCTGTTGTAATATCCACTGTTGTTTTTCTCATCTACAGCCACTTTAATATCCTCCTTTGACAGATTTTTAACAAGTTTTATTTTATTTGTACACGCCTTATCCGAACATACTATACGGTCATTGTCAAATCCACATCCGTACACTGGCAACATGATTTCACCACAAATATCACACTTGATCTGCACCTCAATAGCCCTTATAAATTGGTTCATTGTTCACCGTCCTTCAATAATTCCGGGTTCTCGTGGATGTTGCCGATAATTTTGCCACTTGTGGCACCATAAAAAATTTGCCCGTCTTCGGTTTCAATATAAAAAGTTCCTCCCATCCATTTAACTACACCAATGAGGACGATTTCGAGATCGTATTTTATAATATCACCTTGATAAACATCTTTGTCATCCCTGTCTTTAATATCGGTGAAGAACTCAGCAATACAGCCCTTTGCCAGCCTCTGAAAATAAGTGTGTCTAAGGTCAGCAACACAAAGCTCGCCGTTTGGGTTGAGGTAATATTCATCTTCGTCATGGTCATACTTGCCTTCGTTTTCATTCCATACCCTGAATTTACCAGTCATTGTTCTCCGTCCTCCTGTTCTGGTTCTGGTTCCGGTCCACCGTCTGGACTATTGCTCTGATCCCACCACCTCAAACCACCGACACCGATATTTATTTCCAGCTTGATGAATTTCAGATAATTTAGTTCGTACTTTAATAATCTCTACCTTATTGACACTGTATTCTTTCGCATGTCGCAAAGTGGGCCATAAATATAAGCCGGGATGACATTCTGTGGTGCATACTGAGAAAAAATCAGCCGAGTAAAACCGACCATCTCTATATTTATCAATATGCCCAGCTTCCCGAGTTCGATAACCAATAGCATAACCTTCGTCAATTTCGGGCCAGTCCGTTGGCGTGTTTAATGTCGCGTTCGGATCTAAAACGGTGTTCGACAAATTGGCTCCGGACAGATTAGCTCCGGACAGGTTGGCTCTGTACAGATTAGCTCCGGACAAATAGGCTCCGGACAAAGATGTCCCTTCGATCTCTTTTAACAATATTCCATCTTTATTTTTGATTTTCATTTTTTATCTCCATCAGCCACTGCCTTTCCCGATAATAATCGTCCCATCTTTCCTTCCAATACGCATCGTTCTCTTTCCTGCAATCCGGGCAGAGTGTAACCCAATTTTTCTCTTCATCAGTAAAAAGCGTGTTCTGTCTATATCTTTCAGCGTCATTTGCACCGCACGCTTGACATTTATTCTCTTTTTTAATATCCTTTAACTGAGATTCTGTTTTCATTGTTCACCGTCCTTCCAGACGATGCCGACGATTTTGGCACGCTTAATTTTTTTGTAATCTAAATGGTATAACGAATTGTACCAGCCGCCGCTGTTTGCCCCAAACCAGCCATGAGTAGTGCTTATTATATAATTATCAGGACGGCCCGGTTCCACCTGTAGCAGGCCGAGGCATTGGTTGAGATCCATGAGTTTGGATTCTGTTTTTAAAAGACCGTATATTTTATATAGTCTTTTAGTTCCAAATCTTTCTTTGTGACGTTTTTTCTCCGGCTCAATTAATCTGTACCCCTCTGGCAACTGGTAAATAGGCTTCTCTGGCTCTAGCTCTTTGAGTTCCAAGCCGATTTCTTCTGGGTCGGTGTATCCCATTGGGCTGTTATAACCACAACAACATACTATATAGTTTGACATTGTACTTAGTGTAAGTTTATGGCCAAGCGAGGTTGCTGCTTTGTTTATCACATTCTCATACGGACATTTATAATCTTCAATCTTCATTCACCATCCTCCTGTGGTTTGATAGTTATTTTGCCATCTAAACAAAAGTGTTTGCAGTTTTTTCTTCTACCTTTTATTGATTTACATAGTATATTTTTATATGCGTAGCAAACTGCAAAATAAGAAATATTCCACGCTGAAATACCCCATGCTGAAATGTCCCATGCTGAAATATTCTCTGCTGAAATATTTCTTGCTGAAATATCCCCTGCTGAAATACTAAAACTAATATCAATGTCACAGCATATGCACACATCATCATCAATAACAGCAGTATTAGTTTTATCAACGTATTTCAATAACTCTTCCTGTTTTTTATTATAATCATTCTCCGTCCTCCTCTGGTTCAGTCAATAACGTTTCGTATTTCATTTTCAAATGGATCGACCTCACGTACAATTCCGATTTTATATTTGCCGGGCGATAGTGTTACTGGTCCATGCTCCTGATGCATAACGATTGCCTCTTTATCAACATAGCAATAGTGTTCGCCAGTGGCATCTTCCATTAGCATAACTCCGTCTGCAACACACGAATGATGGTGCCCTGTGACTTTTCCTTCAGCAAAAGTAACAAGTCCTTTTCGTGTGTTTTTTACCGGCTTTAAATTCGCAGGTATGCTATCAACTTCCTTAAACAGTACATCTCCCTGCTGTATTAAACGTTTCTCCATTATTTAAACTCCTATGTCAATTGTTCTGGAATAAGCTCGCTTTGATTTCTCCAATTTAGAGCTTGTTCCACTGTTTTGATATTTTGTGGTACGCATTCCATGTGCCATGTACCAATGCTTGGATTTAGCATTTTAAGATAAGGCCATTTGCCGGTCTCACCCTTCAGATCTACTACAACCAATTCATAATCTCCTTGCGTGTCCAGTGATTCAGCGCCCGTAGATTTGACAATTCGTTCTATACCTACCTTTCTTATAAACTCCCTACGGACTTCTGCATTATCAAGTTCTGCGAATTTAGCAGGGTCAATGTCATGCTCATTCGTTTCTGCTAACCACTGCGGAACTCGTACATTATTCAAATGCCACAGTCCCCAACCGTCCGCAAATTTTACAGACATTCCTCCATCTTTATGCAGATGACTGGCTTTCCAGTTTATTTCGATTGGATTCCGACTTACAATAGCAACATTTTTATACAGTGCGCTTGAGGATATTTTTCTGTTGTAATTTAGAAATATATCATATTTTTCTTTCTCATATTTAACGCCTATATATTTCCCAAACTCGTAAACTCCGCACCAATCATTCCACCATATGTTTATATACTGCTCGGTTTTTAATTTGTTGGCACTAAGCCTGTCACGAAGGCTGTCACGAAGGCTGTCACGAAGGCTGGCATCAAGACTGTTACGAAGACCGGCACTAAGACTATCATAAAAACTATTATGAAGACTGTCATAAAGACTGTTACGAATATTGTCATGAAGGCTGTTACGAAGACTTTTATGAAGACTGGCATAAAGACTGTCATAAAGACTGGCATAAAGTTTGTCATAAAGATTGTCATGGAGACTGTTACGAAGACTTTTACGAAGACTTTTACGAAGACTGGCATCAAGACTGTAATAAAGACTGTCATAAAGACTGGTATAAAGTTTGTCATAAAGATTGTCATGGAGACTGTTACGAAGACTTTTATGAAGATTGTCATGAAGATTGTTATGAAGATTGTCACTAAGCAAATGTTCTGTTAGTGCTGTTGTTAATGGGCTATCACAGATTATAATTTTAATGGCATTATCTGCACCAGTCATTTTTACAATAGGCAATACTGCGTGTTTAATTTCTTCATCACTGTATTGCGCCGATATGAGGTTTAAACAGCGATTTATATGTCTTGGTATCATTTTTTCTTGTTCTTTTGTTAAACTCATAATTTCCTCTTTCATTCTGCGTCCTCCTGTTCTGGTTCTGGTCTTGTTACTTTAAATCCCATGTTTTCAACTTCATCCAAAGTATAAGCATCCTTCCGTGGTTCTTTATATTTTCTGCTTAATTCTATCCATTTATTACAACTTGGACAACGGCTATACATGTTCCTGATTTCTGTAGGGTCAACCTTATTCAGCATGCACTCTCCATCTTTGCTTTGAAATGAATCAACAGTGGTTCCACAAAAAGGGCAATACATTTCAAAGTTTACATAGTCATACATTCCCATTCTACGTCCTCCTCAATTATTTTTTGAAGACTTTTGAAATCTGACTTTAAGTCAAAAATTGCTTTTATCATCCATCCTATCGATGTTAGTATAAATGTGATAAAGCAATAGAAAACTATATCCATTTGGTATTCTCCTGTATGTGTATCCGGCCATTTATTAGGCCAAAATGGCCTGATTGATAATTAAGTTTGTTCGATAGGCGCCGCTTAACCGCTTATCAAGGTGCATTCGTAAGACCCCTGGCTTTAGGCGTGGGGTAATGTCACTTCTAAATCTAGTTCATATTTAATTGTTTTTACTAGATCATTAATTAATTCTGGACGTGTAGCCATAGTTTCTACATTCCAATTTCTGTTGATGTATTGTGGTTTACATCTTAAATTAAAATTTCCTCCAATATCAGAGATAGATTCAATTATAGCTTTGATTCTTTCAGGAGTTAAACCAGCATTATGATAGTCTTCAAAACTCAAATGGATTATTGTTGTTGTATAATAATTAAGTTTCATTGTTCAATTCCTTTAGTTTAGCTTTCCATTGTTTTTCTGAATACCATTTGCCATCGAGACACCAAGCCTTATCTCCACTAGCCCACTCAATTGAAGGTCCATCTTCTCTGTGATATTTGTCATTAATACACCAATACTTACTTCCATTGAAACCCTCAATTGCTGGAGCACCTTTTCGATGTAAGATTTTGTTTTTATCATAATGATCAAGAATGCTACCATCTTTATAATAGAATTTACTTCTTCTCACGTTTAGCCCTTTCTCTTATTAAATAATTAATCTATTTTCAATATTTAAGTGGTTTGTAACTCGGCAATAAGTAATGTGTTTCGTAAGATACTGCGCACGCTCTCAAAACTAAGATACAAATCGCTGTAGCAATCATTACATGACTCATATGGATAGTTATTGTATATATTATCACTCCCACAAAATGGACATGTTAATTTATATAAACTATCAGATACACATTTGTTAATATTGAATGTGAATAATTTTAATGTTAGTGCGTTGCCTTCATCGAGCGGGACTTTGAACAATAAACTATAGGTACATATATTGTCACTCCCCTTTTTTCCTATACTTTCTAGATAAAGCGGCAATTTTCTTTGTTGGCCTATGTTAAGTTCTTGAGATACAACAGTCTCCTCCTCATCTGTCATATGGAACCTATAGTTAGTCGTTTGAGTCTCGTTAAGTGTATATGGGTTAGCAATATAAATAAGCGGCCATTTCTCTTTCATAGCCTTAAGTAAGTTCAATTCCATATTTGATTGCTCCTTCTTGCCATCAATGTTGTTTTATACATTGATTATATTAGTCACGAACCATGTTAATTTCTTTTTTGAATGGATCTACTTCTCTTACAATGTCTATCTTTTCTCCATTGTTTGACTCCTATGTCAATTGTTCTGGAATAAGCTCGCTCCGATTTCTCCAATTTAGAGCTTGCCGCACTGTTTTGATATTTTGTGGCACGCATTCCATGTGCCATGTGCCAATGCTTGGATTTAGCATTTTTAGGTACGGCCATTCGCCAGTTGTGCCTTTTAGATCAACAAGAAGTAGCTCATAATCGCCTTGTTTATCTAATGATTTAGCGCCCATAGATTTGACAATTCTTTCAATACCTACCTTATAAATAAATTCTCTGCGAATCTCTGCATTCTTAAGCTTACTGAATTTAGCTGGATCAATATCATGTTCATTTTGCTCTGCTAACCACCGTGGTACATTTACGTTGTTAAGATGCCAAAGCCCCCAGTTATCTGCGAATCTTACGGACATCCCGCCATCTTTATGCAACTTATTGCCCTTTGAGTTTATTTCAATTGGATTACGACTTACTAATATGGTATCCCCCCATACATTACAAGAAAATATTTTTCTATTGTAATTCACGACTCGATCATATTCTTTCTGATCGTATTCTAATCCGAGGTGTTTAAATAGCTCATAACATCCAATCCCTTCAATGTTACTATAACTTATAGATGGTATTAGAGGTTCATCGCCACGGACAATCTCTTGATAAAGATGAAATAGATCACCAGTAAAACAGGTATCCTCTTCATAATAAAGCTCAGCAAGAATCTGGAATTTGATGTTACTATGAATATCTCTGTTAATACCATCGCTAAGTTTTGAAGACAGCATGTATTTAAGTTTGTTCATCAATGGTTCTTTCTCTTCAGCAGCCTTTTGTACTTCATACATATTCTCAGTTATATGGCGGTATTTAATAACTAAAGCTTTTTCTCTTGGCAGCTTTGCTTCTTTGTTGCTGTTATTTTGAATATCAGGCATTTTATTCACAATCGCCATTGGACTATCACATATAATGAGTTCAACGTCTTCAATGCTCGTATTTATTACTTCAAGCGCAACAGCCACGGCTTGTTTAATTTCATCATCAGGATATTGTTTCGTGAGCAAGCTTATGGATTTATTTGCCTGTTGTGATGCAAGTTCTAGCATTTGTTCTTCTGTAAGCTCAGACATTGAGAATTTCATGTATTGTTTCCTTTATAAGCGTATTTGTTTTCCTATGTAGGCGGTTGGCCCCAAAGCCACAAACCGCCGCACTTATTCTTTCATATTCCCAGAGAGTGAATTACCTTGTAGGAATAACCTTTGTGAGCCATAGAAACCTAGATTAGCCTGTAGGAAGCTGGATTGGCTTGTAAAAAGTATGTAATTACTAGATGAGCTTGTGGAAAGCTAGATTAATCTATAGAAAGTCAGATTAACTTATAAAAAGTCAGATTAACTTATAAAAAGTCAGATTAACTTATAAAAAGTCAGATTAACTTATAAAAAGTATGGTCACTGGCTCTCTCGTGTTCAGGAATTGCTGTTTCACAACCACAATTATTACAAGTATTTGTCACATCATTGTATCCACAGAACTTACACTTGGCATATGTCATATCTTTAAGCCCAGGACATATATATCTATCCTTTATCCACTCGGCAATAGCCAAGATAGTAGTTCCATCGTGTAGTGAGCTTACAGCAGTTAATGGCTCGTGTAGAACCTTTTGATGTAGCAGGCCCTGGATCTTGTCATCTATGATGATTTTATTTGATCTGTCCTGCGGTTTTTTGTATGTTAAGATTGCGGGGCCGTATACAAACCATTCAAATGATATTTCGTGCTCCCAGTCTATCATTATTCTTCTTCCACTCTTTATGCATTCATTAATCTCATCAAGAGTCATTGCTCACTCCCGCAGTTATTACATGTGTTATTGTTTAAGTCGGTGTAGCCGCAGTATTTACATTCAAATAACTCCACAACACTACTGTATGCATAATATATGTTCCAAACGTTTGGTGTGTAGCATTGTATGACCAGCTCATCTAGTTTTGTCTTGCTGGGTGAAGTATGTATTATTGTGAATGGAGTATTGAGCGGCGGCTGGTCTGCTTTACCTATACTATAGTGTTGTCCAGGCATTGGCGTTAGAGGAGTATGCCTTCTAACAATGCATTTTGTTTTGTTAATCCTGGCATTCTCAAGTTGTACATGAGTCATTGTTTCTATTCTCCTGTATATGAAGGAATCGCGGCGTTATACCATTCACAACCACAATAACTACATGCCCCATCATCATTTATGTCACTTCCACAATACTGACAGATGGCCGGCACTACACACGAAACATATACATAATAGCCATCTCTCGTTCTAAGTACTTTTTCCCACATGTATTTGAGTTGTCTATAAGTTTTATTTGGAATCTTTTCCCTACTGGTGGTTGATGGTTTTCTCTCAAAGAGTAGTGTCCGCCTTCTTTGTGTTCAGTCTTTTTCTTGGTGTGTTGGGTGGTAATAAACCACGCATCTTTGTTCTTTCGCCAGATCTTACGTAACTGCTTCCATTTCATTGTTTATCTCCATATCTACTTTGCATCCGCAATTGGTACATGTATCACTTCTAATATCCGCGCCACAATACGTACAATAAGCCAATTCTATTACAGACGAGTAAGCATTCTTCATGTCGTTGGTTATTACTAGTATATCTGGATTGGATAATGAGGGGAATAGACTGGTTATTCGGAATGGCTCAAATGGTTCTGGTTGGTCGTCAGGATGGACTTCATAGGCTCCTGCGATTGGATGCTTTTCTCGTTCCTTTGTTTTTCTTGTGATTATGAATCGAGTGCTGTTGTTTTTGCTCCAAATATCACGTAAGTAGTTAAGATCCATCAATTTATCTCCATTTATGCGCGTTTTTGCTAAGAAAGTGAAAGAAATAGGAGATTTGGTGCCCCCCAAACACCAAATCACCCTAAATCAAACCACATTGGAGGAGTGTCTTCACGCCGCTCATTAATTCAATTGGCACACTCTTTGCAATTAGAGTATACTAGATAGTAATCTACAAGATAAGCAATCTACAAGATAACCTATCTACAAGGTAACATAGTAGTCTTCTAGTAACACACCTATATTTATATATAGGTGTGTAATCTACAAGTAACTAGTCTATCTACAAGGTTGCAACCTTGTAGGTAACGTCACCTCAAATTCTTTCTCTCCTGGGAGCCCATCACGCTACGCGTAAATTTGGAGCCCATCACTCGGCGCGTAAATGTACGCGCCAAGGTAGAAAGACCCCGGCGCGAAGCGCCGGGGCTTAATTCTTCTTCTTGATGAGATAGTAGCCTAGAGCGATAAGAATGACTGGTCCTATTGGGCTTAGACACAATAATGCGCCTATTCCACCTAGGACTAGCCATTTATAGCTATCGTCGGTTGGCTGGGACTGCTCGTCTGTAACCTCATCATCTCCAACGAGCTTCTCCCAGCGCACTTATCCCTCCTGTGGGATGAAGTTTGCCACCATAGAATTCAGGAGGCTCTTCTTCCTCTCGATTTCACCCTTCTCTGTCTTATAGGCTTCTTCGAGTTCCTTCTCCTCTTCAGCAATCTCTTTAATTGCTTGAGAGTGGAGGGTTTGTGCGGTATTTGCGAAGTCGGCGGGGCCATCAAAACGGTTGACCAGGGATTTGAACCGGTCATAGCTGATACTGTATCTCTGCTCAAATGTCTCTTTGCTGGATTTGACAGCTTTCTCCAGCGCGCTAACTTCGTCCTGAACTTCACTCAGGGGTATGTCACAAAGAGCGAGCTTCTTGCGCTTCTCTTTGTTGCTTTTGATTGTGTTGCTGATTTCCTCAGCGTCTCGATGCGCGGCGCCGACATTCTTAACATTTACCAATGAGAGTACAGCGCTCTGCTTTGCTGTCTCTTTGGTTGCGGCCTGGCCGTTCTCGATTCCTGCTTTTGCGCCTGAGTACATGGAAGAGGGTATTGTTGCGGCTACGCTAGCCGTCTCACCCAGAAAGCTTCCAAGTCTCGCCGAAATTCCACTGATTGTACTGGTCCGTTTCTTTAACAGATTCATTTTTGTTCCTCCGAAAATGTGGTTTTGATATAATTAAACTTACACAAGGTCCTGCTATTAAACCAGCTATACCGCCTGTGACTCCGCCGCACAGACCACCGACCATAGCAAGACCGATACTTAATCCCCAGTCGACAACACATCGACTTATGGCTCTACATTTGGCTTTAAAGCCTCGCGCCTGACCTATGGCTACCACACGGTAACCCAATATAATTAAGCCAATTGCGCCAATTATTGCCAGCATTAATTGTATCATTTCATTCGCCATTCCTTTCGCAGAAGAGTAAAAGAGACTTGTGGACAGGATTTGAGGACGAGGTTGGGACCGGTCTTATAGAGACCGATTTATTGCCAGGTCCTTGCCTGCAACTTCCCCTGTGGCATTTCGTAGAGGGAAGTACTGTCAGCATTAAGTCCGACATGCTGTACGTTGCCACGACGCATTGAGCCACCACAAGTCATTAATAATGAACGACTAACGGTTATCGGGCGTCATTTCTTTCTCCTTTCATCAAAGATGTTATTGCTTTCTAAAGTAAAAATCAATCCACAATACCAATATAACTAGACCCTATGATGCCCTCGTATGCTTGCGAGAAGGGGTCTATTTGGCAAAGTTATTTAAAAAGAGTGTTGGTACAATTTATGACTTATTTTTGTTATTGACAGAAAAGAGGACTAATAGTATAATACTATATCATAGTTTCACATATGAACTTCATATACTATTAGCCCTTTTTACATAAGGAGTGGTATGATGGCATGGCAATGTACTGTTTATTCGCGTAGGGGCGACGAGAATCCCTTGCCTGAAAACTGGCATGAAATTAAACTTAATGTTGTTTTCAGAGATAGATTCACTTGTCAAATGTGTGGCAAGAAGTTCAAGTTTGAAGAACTTGATGCGCATCATTTGAAACCCCGTTCTGAAGGAGGTACTAATAACATCAAGAATCTAATAACATTGTGTGAAGATTGTCATGATGTTGTTGAGGTCAATGGAATTCGCTACCGGGATATTATCAGGAATAAGCATAGACTGCAGCGAGACAGGCAAGAAAAACTTTATGAACTTAAGCATGGGAGCAAGAAATGCAAGAGAATCAAGAAGAAACCAATAGCGAACAAAGAGAACTGGCAGACATAGGTATACGGCGGATACAACCCTCCGTCGTAGAGCCGCTGCATATTTTACTCAACAAAGGTGTTACTAAATGGGTTATATCCAAGCGCGTTGGTGTTACGTGGCGTACCGTAAGATACTGGGAGCAAGGGTTTTCTGAACCTAAAGAGTTCAATATGAAAGCCTTGTGGGATCTTGTAGATGAGGTTAATGAAGCAGGTGGCTGACACATACCATCCAGCACTCTCAATTATGTCCTTGAGTGTATCAGAGTCGTAGAATACCCTATTTGCGTTTGCTCCGTTTGAAGCGGTTCCTGGTTCTGCTGTGCCTCTTCTTCATACCCTTTCCACTTGTAAAATGAGAGGGAAGAGGTTAGCCGCCATCCGCCTCCTACACCAATCCCCTGACATACCCTCTCAAGTTAATAAAGGGGAGAGGGCTTTCTTGCTCCACGTCAGCCTCCAATGTTAGAGTTGGCCCAGCTGTACGTACCCTCTCTGAGAGCTTGCTACCATATTGGTGACTGTTGTGGTCGTCACCTTACCGCCCCCGATTCTATTACGATCCAACGCCCAAGGGTAGCAATTGGAAAGGTGAGAGACTTTCTTCCCACCACGCAATTAGCGTATCTCTCTGGGTGTAGTCTCTGATGAGATAAATCTACGACTGTAGGTGGGGCTAATAGTCCTACCTTGAGACGTTTAACGAATCATTCCAGACGTTGTGAAATTCCCATCAGGTGAGAGGCTTTGTTCGCCACGTACAGCCACCGGCGTTTATTCCGGATGTACACCTCAGTTAGTACTGAGTACGCTGTCCGTATCCTCTCGTAGGCTCTGAGTTACCTACTCAGCCGTTTTCGAATCCAAATCGCAAGCAGCGATCTCTTCATCGGGCTGAGTTTCGCTAAGCTGTTTCTTGAGTTCAGCGATGGTTTTGTGGCTGGTGTCCAGATTGCTCTGGAGCTCGGAGATGGTCTGGTTTCGCTCTGTCAACGCCTTCTCCTGGTCCTTGTTTGTTTTGACCAGACGCTGACACTTCTGATGCAACATTTCACGCTTTGTCATGCTTGTCTCCTGTTAAAATAAAGTTGGTGTGTGAACCCGTATACGAACGTAAGTACACACGGGAATATTACATATAACCTACTTATTATAAGTAATGTCACGATACTGATTCAAGCTTCTTCTGAAGCTCATCAATTGTTGCGTAGATGCCCTTGGCATCATCATCAAAGCGACTCATCAGTCGCCTGAAGATTCTGTAGTTGATGTTGAAGTCGTCCTTGAACACCCTCACCATCTTGTTTATTGCGAAACTGAATTGGAGCCGCATTGCCTTGTCACCAGACTTCTCAGCTTCCTCCATGCGGTTTAGGGCGTTGTCTATCTGACTCATGGCCAGAGCCGCTACTTCCAGGTGGGGTACTATTGACAGACGAGCAGCGGCGTGCTCCTTCTTTCCTTTAGCTACATCGAACAGATTCATGTTACTCTCCTTGTCAAATATTGCTGGTGTTCTCTCCAATTCCCGAGGGTATTGCATTTTATCTTTGTCGATTATTGCTATAAAATACGTAGATGGTAACGATCACAAGTCATTACCACCTACGTACCAGGAGAGAGTATATGGGCACCCACTATGTGGATGGCTATATATTATCTCCAAATAAAGGCGTAGGGCGCCCCATTAGGAGCAACCCTACACCGAGGTAAGTGCTTTAGATTTCGTTAGATACGAAGTCACTGGCACCTGAAGGAACTTCACTGGTCTGACGACGGGAGCGCCGTGAGCTCACCTGAGTAGGTGTGCGGGGAGCGCGTCCCTTGTTTTCAGGGTCACCAGCAGAAGCGACGACATTGGGAGCTTCCCCGTTTGCTACCTCTTCCAGGTTATCCACCGCGAAGACCTCAACGCGTTTGATGTCGTACTGACGTTTACCGTCAACACCGACTTCATAATCGCTGTACGGAGCGACGTTATTCTTAACGAAGCCCCACAGCTCGTTGAGTTTCTTCTTGCGGGTGGCGTTACCACTGATGATTGCCAGACCCTTGATTTCATCGACTTTGTTCACATCGACGTAGATTGCGTGCCTTTCTCCTACAAGCTTAACAGGCACGGCGTCTTCCAGAACTTCATTAAATCCCTGCGTCATATCGATAATCGGGCGCATTTTAGCGTCCTTTCTGCCCAATGAAGGGCGTTAAGTTAAGTTTGGGCACAGAATGGACTGTACCCGTTAAGTGTCTGTCTGTTATACTCTTAGCACGTGTCGCTTACGTTTGGTTTTGCGCACACGGTACTGTAGGGTATAGCGTAGTAATGAAACCACGCAACAAACAAAACCCAAAACACACTATCCCTGTACTATCCGTAGCACAGCTTGGTCGTGTTCAGGGTCGTCTTTTCTGATTCCAAGGGCTGTCTTTACGTCTTCGAGCTTATCGCCCTTGTACTTGTCATCATTACGACGGTTGGCGTTTGCTATGTTACACTCAATCGCCTCTTTGTACCTCTGGTCCCGCGACTTTCTTGTTCTCATAACATTTCTCCTTAAAATGGTTCATGCCATATGAGGCTGATTATCCTCAATAAATTTCACCACCTTATCAAAGTCCAATGGTATTTCAGGTCTTCTGAGAGGAATATAATATATTTCCTTTCTCTGGTTATCAGAAATAACACCATGGGCAATTTCCATGTGACATTCTTTGCACTGGTCTACAATTAAGTCATTGCAAAACCTGCACACGAACCCGAATATGCGGTCTTTGCAGTGCCTGCACCTGATGTTTAGTGTTGGTAGCCTGTCTGGTAATGTTGACCTCATAACATTCTCCTTCAAATGGGTTAAGTACAAAGACCTTCCCTGATCTATAAGGGATTGAGACAGGTAAGGTTGGAGCGAGCCCGCGCTCACTCCAAACCATCAATACAATCATAGTGAACCCTGTAGTCCACTATGCACTGCTCAGACTCTGTGAGCGAGCTCATTCCAAAGAAATCCGCCCGCTCAAACAAATCCCCATACTCCTCACGGATGACGCCTTTGTCATCATCTGAGAGTGGCTTACTACAAACCGCGCATATGTTATCCATTAGTTATCTCCTTTACAAAGGTTATCTTTGAAGAATTTGTTGAGGACTTCACACGCTTTGTCGAACTTATGTGTGGCTTTATCCAGTTCAGCCTGTGCGTAGTCGAGAGCCAGGCTGTACTCGTGCCACACCCAGTAACCCTCAACGTAATCCCGCGCCACTTCCTCATCAACACCACACATTGCCACTACTACCTTGGTGGCGGTTTCTGTATCTTCAACCAGCGCCCGGATTATTTCATCAATCTTCGGTTGGTCATGTTCATTCATTAGATTACTCCTTAAAATATGGTTGTTGTGAACTGGCGCGCCATTTCTTTATTCACGCCATAGGGACTGTCAGTACAATCCCGTAAAAATTACCGTCATATACTGTTAGCGTTAAGATTCATTATAAAAAGATATTAGAACGGAGTATACAACAATGCTACGCGTAGTTTGCGTAGCGACCTTTGTCGGTGCGTAGTTTGCACCGCGAGCCGGCAGATGTAGTTACTGCCGGCGCGGAGTCGGCTTGCTCATTGGTTTACTCTGCTTGGCATTGGAACCGGAGCTTGGGGTAGGTTACGGAGTACCTACCTTGAAATGGGTGGTCATCCCCCGGCACCTTGGGCACCGGGAGACTTCCTTTATGTATATCTTACCGCAATTACTACACAGGGATCCTATCTTCCCCGCGTTCTCCTTCATATAATCATTAAGCTCATCTCTGAAGGACTTCATTCAGCACCTCCTTCGAAAAGCTGGTGGATCTTCTCGCTTTTTACTCTCTTGCCTGTGGTACAAGAGAATACAAAGGGCGCGCCATTTATTTCTACCTTAACATAGTGATGCTTGTTAAAGTATTTGGCCACCCTCTTGGTCACTACCTTGTGCTTGCAGTATGGCAACGATACTCTGTTGCCTTCCTTATCCAGAAGTTTCATGGTATTACCCGCCATCTTATAAAGCAGGTAATACTCTCCATTTACCAGCTGGATAACAGGTATCTGTTTATCACCAAGTCTCTCCCGGAACTTGGTGATGCCTTCCCTCTTCTTCCCTCTTGCAAACAACTCTCTAATGCATCTGCTCGGGTCGTCACCCATGTCTGTTAACTGCTTGCTGACACGCATCTTATCGTCAGCAGTAGGTGCGGCTTGTATGGATTTGATAAATCCACTGCACACCCCGTGGGGCATACTCATTGCTGAGTATACCCCGTATTCGTTGCTGTGACGGACAAATGCCTTCTGTCTTGACAGGCGACGTATTTCAATGCGAACATTATCTATTGTAAGAATCATTTCTTTCTCTCCTTGCATAAATGGTTAGAGGACGACCTTCTGGCCGACCATATTGAGAACTGCTTCTTCTTTGCTGACATACCAGCCAGCCTGCTTGCCGTCCTTGTGCAGCTCCACACTGTACCAGTCGGACTTACGATAAATCCGTTCTGGCTTAGCATGCACTTCCAGTTCTACTCCTTGCAGGTCACTTACTTGACCCTTGAATCCCCTCACGTCAATAAATCCATCAGGCACATAGGACTCATCAACATCAACAGCAAAGCGTGACTGGATATCACCAATATACCTACCAAGAATGGTGATAAAGAACGTATTGCGCGTTCTAACTCCTTCATCGTTCCACCATTTCACTTTACCCTTGTCAGGCTTCTCTGACCAGGCGATGCGCATCATAGACCCGATGACATCGAGAGGGTTGTCCAGCGCTTCAACATAATCCAAGATCTCATCAGTAAGTGCTCTGAACTCATTTCTGATTTCTTTATCCTTGTCATCCGAAGTTAGCTCAGGGTCTTTCTTGATCTCGATTACATTTCTGATGGTATTGGACCTGGATTCCCATATAAACGCCCAGAGATCTTCTCCTTCTGGAGTGATATCAAACGCGTTTACATCGAACGGTGGCTTGGCCTCCATGTTTGTATCAGTGTATTTGGCCAGCTCAAGCTCATCCTGAATCTTGTCGAAGCCATTCAGGAACTTTGTCAGCTTGCATTTCTCAGCCATTTCGTAGGCCAGAAGCTTTTTAGGGAAAACTTCCGGCTTGCCATACTTATCAATCAATTTGTAGCCATATGCGACCAGATCTTTCTCGTCTTTCGATACTGGTCTGTTATCAATGACCTTGTGTTTGATATAACCAAGATCCTTGATCAACTTTGGATCGTCAAACCCATTGGTCAAAGACAGGCACTGTTGCACAAGATCAACACCGCCAATTGTGAGACCAGAATGAATGTCGATAAGCTGATGTGCAAGCTCGCGCAAGGCTTCATTCTTTGGTTTCGACAAGTCGATCTCCAGCTTCATTGGATCTTCATCGTCCAATGTTCTTTCTGGAGTCTGAGAGATATCCTGAGTCCATGAGAATGGCTTATGTTTATTTCCGTTCTCGTCTATCACAGTTAGGCCCATGACTTCAGAACTAGAGCCTATTGGTACTCTGAATGCCGCAGCTCCACATTCGACATACTCAGGATCGATGCCCCATATTTTCTTGAGCATCTCTGCGTTACGCGCTTTCATCTCCTCTGTGATTACGTGGAGTGTAAGTGTGTCTCCATCACAGTCCGATGAAGTCCATCGCTCTATATTATCTATGGTCTTCTTGCTTGCAAGACCAAGGGTATACTTGTGCGTTCCAACAACCAACGCCATAAAGTCTTTCTTGCATCCTGTGAACTTTATGTTGCGCTCGTCCACCACAATGGTATTTGGCGGCAGGGTCTCATCACATATCATCATACCCTTGATGCCTTTGCCTTCATGGGCCATAGCAACACCAATCGCCATGATTTCATCATCGGAAGACTCAAGCTTGAGCTCATTTTCTTCTAGAGTCTCAGCGTCTTCTCTCCAGGCAATTGGATATGATCCGAATGCTGTTGCATACTGATTCTTCTTGTACGGCGCATCCATAAGCCTGTTCATCTCCTTATTGAACTCATAGAAGGCCACTGCGTCGTCGACTGATATCTCGAATGGGAAATGAGCCAGATTCTTGGCTACCCATTCTGGCGTGAGCCGCATATTGTCTATCTTATGCGCCCACTCGCATGTTGAAAGAACGTATGCTTTATTGAACTCGTTCTTTGTCTCTGCGGAAAGGTCGCTGCCGTAAATAGCCGTTGGATACTGCATCGGCAGCATAGACTGCTTCTGCTTATTTAAGGTTGTCCTTGCCGCTTCCTTTTTTACCTTCTTCCATACGTCTTTGCTTCCATGAATCAACCCATCTACGGTTCTAGCAATGATGACGTTGATCGTCTTGCTATCCCAGTACGCTAACCTCCTGAGACTTTCATTAAGCATCCAAAGTATCCTTCTAAGATGCTTAACTCTTATGCGACCATCAACCATCGCCTGAGATGACTCAAACCACTTAGGTTGAGTCTTAAGGCCGAGATTATTATCGGGAACAAGGTCCCATTTGACCATATTCCAGACGATATCGTTAATGACTTTTTCTCTGAGGCCTTTTTCTCTGCCTCTACCCACTGTCTTAGTCGACAATGACACAGGGAAATCTGCAGGCATGTCTGTCCTGCCAAGATCTCCTGCATAGACTGTTTTGCTGCTTAACTTACACTTCATACTAATTCTCCTTAAAAGGGTGGTCTTGTTATAAGAGACAGGCTATATAGCGACCACTAACCATATAGCCTGTCATTGAATTAAGATCTAGCGTCCGAGGCGCTTCCTCAGACTATTGATCTCGTTCTTGGCCTTACCGATGTCCTTGCCGAGATCCTTAATGATCTCAACGTACTGGTCGATGAACTCCTTGGTCTCTTCGCTATAAACCTCGAAGTTTCTGACAAACTCCTGATGGTGTTTGCGCTCCCTCTGCATCTGGCGCAAGTCCTTCTCCTTTTTCTGGAGCTCTTCCTCCAACTTGAGCACGGTCTTAGCCATGCTCTGATTTTTGTTATCCATGCTGCTTATGATCGCTTCTTTGAACTGAGCCATGTCTCCCAATTTCATATCTAACTCTCCTTCTGCCCTATTGGGCAATAGCGTATATAGAAGGCCCTATATAGGCCCTTGCCTATATAAGGGGTAGTACATATACGCCCTATGTACTACCTGTTTACACTGCATATAAGGTCTACCTATTAGACCTTGTTGTATAAGTACCCACATTACCCTTAATAAGGGCTTCTACACCATACCCAATAGTGTCGGACTTACGCGCATAGTGTTTATTGAGCACGCGCATATTGTGCTCATCAACAATCCTCTTAATCTGTTCTGCTCTACTCATAATACTCTCCTTAATTACTATGGATTAACGGATATACGTACTCCAGTAGTACGTATAGGAATATGCACGCACATATTCCAAACAGTAGTCCCTTACATACTTCCTTGAGCCACTCCTTTGGCTTGTTCACTATACACCTCCTTAGATAAATGTTCCTGCTGTGTTGCACACCCACTGCAGGGCAACAATTGCCCCAAACAGCATAGCACCAACCCATGCTATCCTTTCTACGTATGCATGAATATCATCTATCACACTGCTGCCCCACTCACAATTCATTACGAACGTGCACAATACACCTATGCACAGACACACCACAAACGCTATTATATACTCCATATCACACCTCCATATAAGCACTATTAATATATACTAATGAGCAACACACCCATTAGTACTGATGATACAGTGCTATATATCACCATTCACTATATAGACCGCCTTATATAAGGAAGCCTATATAGTAAAGGTATACTATTTATATATGCGCCATATACCAGGGCGCTCATACATATCACATATACACTGTTGTTTCTGGTTTATTGTGCTTGGTAAATTCATTCATCCCACCAAGCACCCTCCTTATCTGTCTGTTTGTACCATTGCTAATCACCAGGTATACATATGACTCATGGTAGAAATCACCGTCGTAATCGTCAATAATTCTTACCTTGTACTCAACTACACGCCCGTTGCACCATATACATCTCTGATACACATGTTCCAAGGAAGGTATATCTCTTACTACATCACCAACCACCAACCCCGTGGAGCTGTCAAAAAACTTACCTTCTACTGCTACATTGTTGCTATCTTTCACTGCATTAAGATTTGTGATCAACATAATGATCTCCTTTGCCCATCGGGCTAAAAGTTTTTATTTTCTTTCTCTATAAGCACCCCGGTACCGTGCATCGACCAATGCACATCATAAGTACCGAGAAATATCAACCATCATCCACCCTTGTGTCTTACAAATCTTCCACCCTTAAGACCTTATATTTTCTTCCACTCTTGTGTTTCATGAATTATCCACCCTTGAAAATTATATATATAATATGCACATAGTGCTGCTGCAGCGTGTCAACAAGAGCTTGACGGCAAGCCCGCCCCTCTTAAAAATAACACTCCAAGACGCCGCCGCCCCATTACATAAAAATGCAACCTAGTAGCTGAGCTACTGTTCATCATAGATAAACTTCAAGAAAGACCCCCCGGTACCGCATATATACACTCCCGCATAACAACCTATTCATGCCCCCAAAAATATATATAATATACACTTCACACTCCCTGAGTGTTATTCTTGAATATTTTATTATTACAATTGAATTCATAACCAATTATGCTATAATTACTACTGATTGATTTAACAGGAGGAATACAATATTGGCTTGTTTATATATAGAAGCAGGAGCAAACAGAGGTAGGTCAGCAAAGCGGTTTTATAAGCAACACAAAGACATTAACTTCGAGTATCACCTTTTTGAGGCTAATCCTAATATCATTGCAGACCTTAACAGTTCAGTGGTATGTATTCAAGGCGAGCGCACTATTTATAACAAAGCCGTATGGACTGAAAATGATATTGAAATGGAAATCAAGATAGATAAGACGACCAAGGGGTCAACTATCTGTGAGAAGAGTGTTAGAGTGAATGAGACGGCGGTTACGTCCACAATAGACTTTGATGAATGGTTCAGGGCCTGTTGTAAAGAAGATGATTATATTGTCCTTGTTATTGATATAGAAGGCGCGGAATATGAAGTTCTTCCAAAGATGATTGATAACGGGTGCTTTGACATGGTAGACGAGCTTACAATCGAATTTCATGGTCATAAAATGAAGAATAAAAAATTCACATCCGATATGAATAAATTGTTTAGGGATTATTTTAATACAATGAAGTTCAATAAGTGCGAATTGTATTTTATAGACAAAATTTGAAGGAGCCTTACCATGACCCGCCCTACTAATGATGATAAGTTTGTTACCCAAAAAGAATGCGGCTCGTATAATCGGGCCATTAACAGAAATCTTGTTGTTATTATTCTTTTTGTTGTTGGCGCGATAATTACTTTGTACAAGGCCAATGCCAGTACAAATGCCATTCTTAAAGATGGCTTTAATGAGAAGATGTCCGCTATAACTGATCACATTAATGACACTGAATTAACAAATGTTACTGAGATAACCACCCTAAAGGGTGAAATAAGCCGCCTTATTGTTGTCATTGATAACACCAACAGCAATCTTAAGAGATTGGAACAGGAAATTAAGAAGCTAAAAGAAGAATTACAGAGGTCGAGATCAGGCAAATGAAAGATAAAACAGCAGACATATTCAGGCTTTTATGGTCAAACAACGATGATATAGCCAGGCTTCTTAGAGCCCACCGCCCCGATCTTCTTAACAGAGCACGTAAGAAGCCCACAAGCAGAGACTGTGAAGACTACATCACTTTATGCAAGGAAATAGCAGAGGCTGATATTCCTGGATTGGATGAAATATTATGAAGAAATTTAATATGCAGGGCGCGCTTTATAAATCAGACAAAAATCCTGAAGAGATTAAAAAGGAGATATGTAAGAACAAACCGGCAGAAGAAGAATCCAAGCCTATAGAAATGATCGAAGTAGACAACAGCAGCGAGCTTCCCAAGGAACTCGCGCCGCTTCAATCACTCGTAGATAAAATAAGCCCTGATCGAACAGTAACTTTACCAGCTGAAACCTGGAAAACACTTGCTAAGTGGGCTGTGAAAGCACGGAAAGGAGCCTCCAGAGAAGCGCCCATGCTTTGCACAAGCGAGCAATGCCCATACGCTAAACAATGCCCTCTCATTAAATCCGGCGTTAATATTGAACCATTTACAGAATGTCCTCTTGAAAGCTACCTCATGGAAGAATGGGATGAGGATATGGCCGCCAGTATTGCAGATAAACCTGGCGATAAACTTTACGCTCCAGATCTGCGCACTATTTCTCATTCAACACTTCTTGAAATCCTTATGAGAAGAACAACCATGGAACTAGCTAATGATCCAGAGGTTGTAAAAGAAGTGGTTATTGGTATAGACGAAGAAGGTAAGCCAGTCAAAGCAGAGAAGCTTAATGATAAAATAACCGCCGTCCAAAATATGATCAAAACAGAAGAGAAACTTCACGACTCTCTTCTCGCCACAAGAAAAGCAAGAGCTGCTGCAGGTGATAAACTTTCAGGCGATTCTGAAGATTATATAGAGGGCGCCGCTTCTTTTGCTGAAACAGAGGTAGCTGATGAACAACCAGACAAGAAACGTGATGAACATTCTGAAGCGGATGGGGATACTGAAGGATCCGCCGGGTCTTAAACCAAGCAAGCTTGAGAATTACGGTATAGGCCTTGTTTCAGAGGGAATTCACAGCACAATAAATCCGCACGATCTTAAAACCCCTTTCTCCACATTCCATGTTGGTTCAGGGTACAAAGGGATAGAGTTTGATAATGTTATCAAAGCTGTCCGTATGGGTACTTATCTTGACCTTGAAACCAGAGGCCTGGATCCAAGAAAGGATCCTCCTTGGCTGGGCGCCATAGTAAGCCCAGGCGTTTCAGAGCTCAGCGAAGAGGCATATCTTGAAACCATAGGTACTCCCCTATTCAGACAAAAGCTTGATGCCGAAGGGCGTGTAGATTATGATTATCTCTCTGAAAAGCTATTCAACATAAAACCATCCCGTCCAATATTACAACCAGGCTTATCTGAAGAGGATGCCATTAAGCAGGTTATAGACAGCATGGGTCAAAGAATCAAGCCCATGGTGTATGAAGGGCGTCCTGTAGACCTCCTGAAAAGTGAAACGTTGCGGCAATTTTTGAAAACTGCCCCTGAGGCAATTAGGAACGGGACGCCTGCGCAACAAATAGCCGCGTATTTTGATCCACAACTAAATCCTTCCAATAGAGCCCTAAATGAGTTTATGCATGGTGGGGAAGGTATTTTTACTCAGGCTTCAAAAGATGTGCTTGCTATGACTGGCCAGAAAATGAGCGCTGGTGACATTGACAGAATAAGAAAGAACCTTATGAATGAGCTTCACACCGGCAAGGGATTGAATTGGGATGACTGGTTGAAGCAGTCTTTTGATGCAGCGGATCAATCAGGCAAGACAATAATCGTTCACAACCTTCAGTTTGAATCTAGAATGGCAGCCGGCCGAACCAGCCAAACTTTCTATAACGAACTGAAAGAACGATACTTGCATTCATACAGCCAGGCCAAATCAAAATCAGACGATATATTCACGCAAAGAATATACACTACTTCCACCGCTCTTCACAATGCCAAGTTCGAAGCGATGAGAAATTGGTCTAATGATGCCTGGGGTAATGTTTTTGATGAGTGGGCAAGGCATGCTGATCTAAAGACAAATAAGGTGAAGGTTCTTGACAGTATGGATCTTGGTCGTTCCGTGTTTGGTATGGCGCAGGAACAGCTTGGAAGAAAAGGTTTATATAAGTGGCGTAATACACAGAGCATGGCTGGTTTAAGCTTGTCTCACTATGCAGACGCTCTTACCAGATACCACGAATCAATAGGCGATCCTCTTCCTGATTTCCTTCGGAAGGAGCTTCACAGATCACGCGCTGATGCTCTTCTTACAGAATCATATGTAGAAGACATGCTTCAGATAGGCAGGCTGCTTAGAGAAGGTAGAGGTGGCGAGCTTAATCTTGAAAGAAATAATAGATATAGAATGATATTGGAGAGATTGGGTGAGATTAATGCCGACCCTATGACTCGACTTAATGCTGCTAGAAAGCAAGCTCTCCAGGAATTTGGTACTATTATTGGTGGTGATGAGGTAGAGATTAGAGATTGGGATCCAGATAGACCTAGAGGTCCATATCATGAAGTTACTACCATGGAGTGGGTTCCTGACGACACCAGGGAAGGTGGCTCTTTCAAACGTATGAATAGGAAGGTAAGTGATTATAAGAGAAGAAAAACAAATAGGATGGAAGAGGTCGTAGATTACCACATCAAAGGTTTTAACAAGAATCTTCGTAAAGATCTTACAGATAAGCAGATACAAAGATTTAGAGAATCTCTACTTAGTGCCGGTAGGCAGATGAAGCAGGCTTACCACACTAGGAAGCCTGGAGCTGTACAGAAGGTAGCAGAACAGCTTGAGCAGGTAGATGCCTTTAATATGGATAAGGCATTCTCTCCGGATCAAGCGAAGAGGTTTATTGGAGATATAGAGCGCAAGACATTTGCTAAGGCTACATCTCATCAGTTGGGTATGACTGGTAAGATAGGGTGGCTTACTGCAGGTATGATGGGTGGCGCTGTGCTTATGAAGTCCATGATGGGCTCTGAGGCAGAGCACTATATGAACCAGATGTATTCGAAGTACACGAAGTATGAGCAAGATCAGGGTGTATTTGAACAGGTAGATGTTCTTGCTTCGATGGGCGCAGGAGCTTTTGGTGGAGCTGTATTAGCTTCTTCTTTTGGTCCAGGAATGGAAATGACCCTGTCCAAAAGTGCTCATGAGATGATGAAGCTTAAGAATGTTGGAAGGAATTTGCCTTATATGGCAGCTGCCGGCTTAGCCTTAACATCAACACTTTATTCTCTCAAGAGTAATGTTTCTGATGTAGTTGATGCCGAGCCTACAGAAGGACATCCCTTCCAGATGGGTAGTGCGTTTCTTGGGGCGGCTGCTATGACAGGAATGGCCTATGGTCAAAGATATGGCTTTGCTCAAGACGCATTTGCAAAAAGACTGGAAGGCGAACCAAGAGCGATAGACAAACTTGCTAATCTGACTGGCCTTAGACATGGATCCGATATGCTTAGCGGTGTATCTGATCTTGTACTTCACGGCGGACGCACAGCAAGCCCAAAGATGGACTGGGCCAGGTCCAGTATTATAGACCCCGTCACAACCAAAATCAAATCCGTTACTTCCAGCAAAGGCTTCCAATCAGTAATGGATACAATGGGTAGATATAAGATACCGGGAGTTATTGCAGCTGGTGTTGGTATGATGTTTGGAGCCGACTATCTTTTTGGTCAGGAAGACAACGTTATTCCAGCTCAGCATATTGACAATATGGAAATAGAGGGTATGGGCGAATATGGATATTCAGGTCCTATGCGCAAGGCCAATACTCCATTTGGATCCAGAAACAATCCAGCAAAAATTATCAAAGATGCCTGGGGTCAATTCAATGTCAGCGCGGCCAGGGCCAAACCACAAAATTACTACGCTCCTCATATTATTGAAGAGCTATACAACGTAAGCAAGCATAAAGATCTTATTAAGATGGATATAGCTGCTCACATGAGCGTCAAACAAGCAGAGGTTGGTGCAGACTTTGTTGATGGTTCTTATAAGAAGTGGATGGATAATACCAGCAAGACAAATCCATTAGCTCTTGAAATGACATATTTACATGACGTCGGTCTTTCTGTTCCTCAGAAAAAGGTCGACTATGGTATTAATAGCTATATGCCTGTTGGAGATATGGGTCATAGATTTGGTCCTTTTACTGCAGAAGTACCTGAGTTCGAGATGCAACTTCCTCGCGGGAAGAAAATGATTGACCCAGATCTTTTTGAAACAAAAGGGCCTAATGGTAATATCACAAGGGTTACTGAAGCGCATCTTGCCAATGCTTCGAATGCAAATAAAAATGCGCAAGTTACTGCAAAATATAAAGATGCAGGCAGAAGAGCTGTCAATATGGAGAACGCAAGACCTGGAGATCATCTTGGCGCACAAAACATGATGCACACAGTTCCAAGAAGAAATCCGCCAATAAATTCTAAAAGAGGTCTTGAAAGACAAGTACTTAGCGTTATAATGGATAAGGACCATGCCATCAAATCCAATATACAGGGTTATGGCGTAAGACACTCTCGCAGAAGACCCAGAATGAGAGCGAATAGGTCTAATGGACATTTGACTGGAGTATGATATGCCCGGTTTTGATTGGCAACAAGGCACATTTATGACTGAAGGTAGCAATCCTGTCACCGGGTTTATGCTCGATTATGTCACACAGGACGTTGTTAGAGACATCGGTGTAATTGGTGCAAGAGTTCCATTCGGCATAGGCTACAAAGGAGCTTATACTGGCCTAAGTGGGTTCTGGACAGGTAAGGGTGCTGAAGCAGCGGGCAGATTTCTTGGTCAAAACGTAGACAGGTTTGGAGCTGAGTCTGCTGCTAGATATCTTGGACAACGTGGCGTTCTTGCTCAATTCTTCGAAAAGTCTATAGCAGGGATGGGTGGCGAAGCTTTCTGGGAGGTTGCTCCTAAGCTTGGCGAGAAAGGAGCTACGGGAGTTGCAGAATATGCGTCAGCCAGAGCAGCAGCCAAGATTGGTCGTGGTGTACTAAATCCATGGAACCTTCTTACTGGTAGGACTCAAAAACTAGCCGCAGAGGTTGGATGGGGTAGAGTAGGTCTTCTAGCTGGTTCTACAGCTATGCGCGGACTCATGCATATGACAATGAGTCGTGGCGCTGTTGGTTTCAATATAGGATTCAGTGCTCACCAAGGATTCATGAATTCCATGATAGAGAAGGGTCGTCAAGAAATAACTAGTATGACAAGAGTAGACATGGCCCCGGCATTCTATGATACAAGTCAAGCAGCTACAATGAGACAAGCTGCTGTTCAGGAAATACAAAATACACAATTAAACCTTAGAAGTGCATTTGGCCAAGAAGCCGCCGCATTTCATAGATAGGAGGATTGTATCATGCCAAGAGTTGGTAGTTTTATGAGCGGGTTAAGCGCCGCAACAGAAATGGGGCTTGGTAAAGCATTTAGCTCCAACTTGAGAACTGTTAGGAGTGGAATGCAGAGTGTTACCAATGGTGCTACGATGCGTGACTTAATGACATTTAGAAAAGGTATAGGCACTGCCGCGAAAGTTGGTGCTGGTTTCATGGGTGTTAGCGCTGCAGCTAATTTGTTTGACCAACAAAGCACTATGGTCAGTGGAGTTGCCTTACCTGCTGCAACTGCATATGCTTTATATAGAGGTAGTGGATTTAAATCACTCAGAGGAATTGGACCCAAAGGAGCTGGAAGATTCAGTAGTGCTGGCGCTAGAGGCGGTATGGCTATGGGAGAAATGCTGGCAGAATTTGGCGCTAAGGGTGGTTCGTCTGGCTCTAGAGGCGGTATGGCTATGGGAGAAATGCTGGCAGAAGCAGTTACACAGCTGCCGCCAGCAATCAAAAAACCACTCAGCACTGCAGCTACTAAGATTATGGAAGGTAATAGAATGAAAATTATAAGAGCTAGAAGAAGATTTGGAGTTTGATTTAACATGGCAAAATTAGCCAATGCTTTACATAACACAGTATATCCATTCGCCGTAGGCGCTGCTGGTCTTGCTGTCGGAGGCCTAGCCGGTGCTTATACTGGAATAACCACAGAAGATGCAGACATGCGCACTCGTGGCATGCTTGGAGCTGGTACAGCAGCTGCTATGGGCACTGGTGCTACTGGCGGCGCATTGATTGGCGCTGGTATAGGCTTGGCAAAGTATGGAGGGCGTGGAATAAAAGCCGGGTCTATTGCTGGTGGTCTCATTGGCGCGGCTCTTTCACATGGAATAACGAAGTCCGCCACTCAATATCATAGACCTCCCAAAAGACCAATTCCTTCCGACAATATGACTGGCCGTATTAACGGACTTAACCGATGACAATTAAAATTAAAATAATAATACTAACATTAATACTCCTTGGAGCGTGATTTAAGTGCAGATTGAAAGACCCGACCCCTATTCTTCGGATATGTGTAAAGAATGCAAAGCGATGTACAGAAAGCTGTATGATGAAGGTAAGATAAAGAACCCATTTCCTCCTTTGTGTCGTGGAGATAGAAGACTACAAGAAGGATATATATGTGATGGCATGTCTCCTCAAGAGAAAGCCTTAGCTGTTTTATCTAATCCTTCTACATGGGCTAAATATGAACTCAACATAGCACCCAGGTGGTATCAGGAGACCATGCTCGCATGCTCTGCCAGACAGACAGTACTGCGATGCGGTAGACGTATAGGAAAGAGTTTTATGTTGGTATTAAGAGCTCTTCACAACATGTCTAGAAATAAACACTATCGCGTTCTTATTGTTGCTCCATACCAGAACCAAATCAATATTCTTTTTGGTTTTATAGACAAGTTTATTTCTGATTCTAAAACCATAAAGAACAAAGTTAAAAGAAGGGTTAAATCTCCTCAACTTCTTGAATTAACCAATGGCTCATTGATACAAGGCTTTCCATCAGGTATTAACTCTGGCGGTAAGAGTGATAAGGTTCGTGGTCAAGATGCCGATGAGATTCTTATTGACGAGATTGACTATCTGCCAGACGGAGATATCGACGCTATTGTTGCTATTCTGGCTTCAAATAAAAACACCAAGATATCAGTTTCATCTACTCCTAGTGGTAGAAAAACCAAGTATTATAAATTCTGCACTCACAAGCAAGACGGATGGAAAGAATGGCACTTCTCTTCCATGGTTTCTCCAGAGTGGACAGAGCAGACCGAGAACATGCTACGAGGTATGTATTCAACTCTGGCATGGGAACACGAAATATGTTTGAGCGGCGATACTTTAGTAAGAACTACGCTTGCAGATAAAAAAATAAAAGACATTACCTGCGAAGATTTTGTATATGATAGTAACTTTAATATAGTCGAAGTTGCTAAGGGCGCCACTTATACTGGTAGGAAACAAGTTGTGAAATACACTTTACCCAATGACAGACATATAGTTTCTACACCAGACCATAGCTTTCCTAATAGGAGTTTTACCAAAACACCCATTGAAAGCCTTGATGAATTACCAGTGTATAGAGATAAAAGATATAATTCGTCTGACAGAGATGTGGTTTTAGCTAGACTTGTTGGGTACAACTTGGGCGATGGATCTTGTTGTTCGACTAGATATCAGTCAAGTTTCTACTCATCATCTTATTCTGATATGGACAAAATAGTTAAAGACTTACATACTATTTATCCTGGCTATAAAGGGAACGTTTTGGAAGATGTTATTAATAACTCAAACAAAAAAGCCTCACTAGTTCATGTCGACGGCAAAAGATGCTCTGTTAATGTTAGTAAAAAAATTACATTGGATTTAATAAGTCATGGCGTCGTAAGAGGTAAAAAGGTAGAACAAGAATTTAATATACCAGATTTTATTGCAAGTTCCAATGATTTAGAGGTTAAGAGAGAATTTATTGCTGCTTTGTTTGGAGCGGAAGGATCTATGCCAGCTAAGGCATGCGACGACGGATATATGCCGCACACTTTATCTTTATCTATGTCTAAGCGGCGTGGGGTGTCTGCAGATGTGTTTTTTGATGGGTTGGTGAGTATATTAAAAGAATTTGGCGTAAGATCTACATGGACTTCGCATCCAGCACAATTCAAATCTGCTAATAATGGTATATGTCATAACACTGTCTATGCGCTTTATGTTCATAATAGCTTTGATAATATTTATGCTTTTTTGAATAAGGTAGGCTATAGATATTGCGATGCAAAAGAACAAGCTGCGTTTAATATTAAATGCTATCTTGAGTGCTATGATTATGCCTTAAAAGCCAAGAGGAATCGATTTGAGTATGCTCGAATATTAAAAGATAAGAAGTTGAGTCATAAAGAAATAAGCAAGAGAACGCGCTTAAGTCTTGCGCAAATCAGCAAAGCTATTGCGGGTCGCATTCCAAAGAGATTTTATAATGAATTTCCCAAATTGGATGACTGGCTGAAGTATAATGTCGTTGGCTCCGGTGTATTCATGCCAATAGTAAAACGCAGAAAATTACCTAAGCCTATTGATGTATACAATATAACAGTTGGATCACACGACCATTCATACATATTGGGGAACGATACAAGGACTTTTAATTGCGCAGAATTTGGCCAGTTTGAAGAAGGTGCCTTTCCAACCAAAAAGCTTGTTGAAAGCATGCAGTCTTATACATATGCTCAATGTTCCAGGAAGCCAAATTGCATTTATTCAATGGGCGTTGACTGGAATGAGCATCCAATTGGCGTTCATATGGTTGTTGTTGAATATGATCCTGAATATGGCCAGTTTAAAGTTGTAGACAAAAAGATATCTAACGACAAGGAATTTACTCAAACTAAAGCAGTAGAAGACATCATTACAACATATAGAACGTGGATGCCAGATTGGCTATGGGCTGATGCCGGCGCCGGTGGATATCAAATTGAAACTTTGAAGAGAGTTGCAAACGCTAAACCTGATCTTAGATTAAGAAAGAAGATACGTGGTGTGGTTATGCATGAGAAAGAGATAATCAAAGATCCTATAACAAAGCGTGATGTAAAGAAACAGGCGAAGGCATTGATGGTTGATTTATGTGTGCGACGAGTAGAGATTGGTCAGTGTATATTTCCAAGAATTGAAGATGATGAAAACATGTTAGTAGACCAAATCAGAAACTTCAAGGTAGAGAGGTTTACTCCTAATGGTATTCCTGTCTACTCTCAGGGCAAAGACCATACTGCAGTTGCATGGATGGTCGCTATGTATGCCATACTTCTTAATCGCACGGATATTAAGAATGTCAAACATTGCAAGAATGTTGGTTCTGTTCCAATATACAATTCCATTACAGGAGCATCGACCACAACAAGATCCAGATCAATATCAAATGAGATTATAGGCTCAAGAGAAATTAAGACCAAACAGGATGTTCAGATAGAGAGTTTTCGTAAAGTATCGCAACCACAAAGAAGAAAGCACGTAGCTCATATTGAATTAAGACGCGGCGTTGTTTCATCAAAGCGTGCTATCGCAAACAGATCAAGGATATAATATGGCAGATATTAATAGGAAACCAAAATTACAATATAAGAAAGAGCGTTCTGTTTCACCTTTTGCTGGTTATGGTGCTGATCCAGATGGCAAGGCCGAGACACCAGGTCAAAGCCAATATAAAGATGCAAGATTTGCAAAGCCGGCTGCTGGTGCAATACCTGAGGATCAAGATCCTAGACGCGCTGCCGATGAAGTGTTTCTGAATCTTGCAGGTGTCAAAGCAAAGACAGACTTTCTTATCGATGCAATAGATAATAACAATAGAGTTTTATCTATTCCTGTGTATGAAGACTCTGATGAAGTGCGTGAAGCAGTTGCAAGGAAAGATCCTCAAAACTCCCCGACTGGAGATAAAATATTTTGGGATCTATTTAAGCGTGCCATAAGAGACGCTGCTCATCAGTTTGATGGCATAACTCTTGATGTTATTGACAATCTTACAGGTGAGCCTTTTGCAGATAATAGAATCATAAATGGCAATATGCGACTATGGAATGACTCTACCATATCTCAAGTAGATATTGATTTCAATACTTCTAACGGAACAAGCACATCAGCCATAAGAGATAGAATCCGCAAAGAAGTTAAAGACAATGGACCAAGCATCCTTGAAAGATTACTTGTTCAGGGAGGAACATTGGCTTTTGCTTTCTTTCTTCATAAGATAATGCATACAGAAGATGCTCCAGATAAGGCCGCTGTAGCTGCTCCTAAAATGCCTTCTGGAACTGAGCTAGGCCCTATGATAGCACAAATAGTTCTTGGTTTTGCAATGCAAATGCTTCTTAATAATCTTGCTGAACAAGATGCTAGAAGGATAATGCGCGATTCATATGTCCTTCCAGCAGAGGCTGGAGTTGGTATAGATTCTATTGTTTCCCAGGCCGCTCAGCTGGTTAACCAAGCCAAGCAAAGCCCCAATCCATATCAATCCCTAGCAAATCATCCAGCCATGCATGCAAGCGCCCCTTTTATTGAATTAGCATTGGACAGAATGGGCGAGGGCGACTATGAAATCATAAGAGACTATTCTATACAGTGGCTTGCCACACATAATGAAGAAGGTTATGATGAGTGGCTAGCATACATTGACTTATATGATATATCATCAGATATCGACAAGTCATTAGATATAGCCCCGCAATATTCTCCAGTATTTAGAGAGCATGCCAGAAAGGCTGGTAAAAGAAATATATCTGTACCTGCTATCAAGAAAGCCAAGTCTCATTATGCCAGCCGCAATGTCACAAGCCCTCCATCTTTACAAGTTGGTACATCCGCGCGCTATTCCTTTGCTGATATGACCAATGGTGATAACTATGATGATTATGCACAAGAGATGGTAGGATTTATACAGGAAGATTTTCTAGACTCGCTTAGCTTCCAAGCATGTACATATAACAGAGCTACTAATAGACTTGCTGCTTTTATTACAGCTAATCCTTTTGTAGCAGATTTAGTTTGCTGTTTTGTTAGATTTATGGGTAGTGTGGATCCAGCAATACTACGCTCAATCCGCTCTCTCGTATCATTATTTGCCAATGGCATTAGCTTTGATCTTGGCGGCTTCCTTGCCAAGCTCCATAAAAGAGCTTGGGGTGACATGCAGCAGTCTGCGGCTTATGAGCTGCTTGGCCTTATAGATGAAATGTTTTACACAATCATCAATAGAATACTTGATTGGGCAGACAACATAGACGAAAGAATGCTTGTATGTCTACCTATAGACGCAATGTTAAACATGACGATGAAGGGCATCGAAGATCTTCGCAATCAGTTTAAAGACCTGCTTATGACTTTGCTTGATAAGATTAAAACCAAAGGCTATACTTTTGACAAGAAGATATCCATTCTTACAGAACGTAAATGGGCAAGAAAGCTGTTAAAGATAATCGACGCAGTTATTTATGCCTTGCAGTCTGGTAAGATGTGTCATGCTGAAGAAAGGGTCTACAGCGTTGCGGTTAATAACTTTGTGAATGAGATCCTACAGGAAGATTCAACGCCTTCTAATTTGCATCAGTATATTCGAACTGGTCTTGGTTTGGATGATCTACCTGCAGGAGACGACTCTTTATCTATTAATAGAGACGAAAAGCAAAGCCCTTCCAATCCTGAAGAGAACACTGGTTCGCCCTCATTTGAATCTGCCCAAGCTACTAGAGCAGCATCTAGACTAGACTCACTTAATGTATATGGCGAGCCTTTGGATGTTGACTCAAGTATAGTAGGAAGAAATTCTTTTAATACTTTTGATGACGATCAGCCATTAATTACAGAGAATGGTATTGACTTACCTTCTTTTATGGATATAATTAGAGACAAGAGTACCTGGGACTCAAGTCTTTCTGCTGAACAGAAACAAAGCTGTATTGATAAAATGACCGATGCAGAAATACAGAAATTTAAGCAAATCATGAATAAATTTAGGAGCAGCAGATGAGTGCGTTCGGTAATATGCGTAAATACATATCAAACATCATAAGCCCAGAAGTTCCTCCTTCCCAGCCTAAGCCAGAGAAAAAAGTTCCTCCAAGGATGCAACTGGTACATCTCAAGGTCAACAACAGAATCAGAAACAGCATGAAGGAGATTGGTAGCAGAAGTGTTAGTGATGGTTGGGCGGATGATCCGATATATGATTTCGAAGAAATTAGAAGGGCAGAAGATAAGGAATCTTTCCTAGCTATATCTTTTAGAAAACATATTGAAATGGTTGTCAAACGAGGCTGGACAATAAGAGGAAAGAACCAGGATTTTATTCAACACGTAAGAGAAAGGCTTTGGGAGATCTTTATTCTTACCGGCGTATCCACAAAAGGTATCATCAGAGATGTAGTCAAAGATATAGTAAGGTTCTCTAACGCATATATCATATTCAAAAGATCAGACAACTTTCCAATTAAAGGTCGTCCATACAAATGGCGTGGCCAAAGACTGAAACCAATAGTAGGCATGTTCAGAGCTGATCCAGCTAATATGAAGCCAGTTTTTAGAACTAGAAGTGGAAGAAAACAGCTTGTTGCATGGAAGCATTGCAGAGATGAAAGTAACTTTGGTGCAAAGTCACAAATATTTAAAAAAGATGATGTTATGCATATCAAGTGGACTGATAAAGGTCTTCTTATAGGCACGCCATTCGCCATTCCAGTTCTCGATGATATTAGAGCACTCAGAAGAGTAGAAGAATTCATAGAAATGCTTTGTTCGAAACACGCGTTTCCACTTATACATTATAAAGTAGGTACAGATAATGCACCAGCTGAGGTATATGAAGACGGCAGTGGTAGAACTGAAATTGATGATGTTAAGGATGATGTTGAGGCAATGCCAACAGAAGGTTGCTGGGTAACATCCGAGAGACATTCTATAGCCGCTATTGATGATACAGAAGGTGTAGATCTTGAGAAGTATTTAAAGCACTTCGAAGATAGAGTTATTTCTGGATGTGGTATGTCTGGCATTTCATTAGGTCGTGGTGGATCGGCGAACAGATCTTGCTATTCTGAAGACACACAAACACTTACAGATTCTGGATGGAAATATTATTGGCAGGTTACTAGTTATGACAAGATAGCTACATTCAACCCAAATACTGGAAAGATAGAATATCATTATCCAGTAGGCGGATTAAAATTATACGATTACGAAGGTGATATGTATAATTTTAAAGGTAAGCATGTAGATGCTTGTGTCACACCTGATCATGATATGTGGGTTGGGTATCCTAAGTTAGACGGAACAAAATCTTGGGAGAAGGTACATGCGGACAGCATAAAAACAGACCAGTTTTACTTTCAGGCGACTGCAGATTGGTCTGGAGTAGAACCAGAAGATTTTAGATTGCCACACGTTTCGTATACAAGCAGACACGACTGTTTCGAGAACAAGGGACCATTTGACAGAATCAATGCAGCAGACTGGTTTGAATTTCTTGGATATTGGGTATCCGAAGGTACTTTGGCCAAGGTACCTAACAAATACGCGCTATCTATATCGCAGAACTGTGTTGTCAATGAGAACAAAACACAAAAGATCAGAAAGTGTCTAGAAAGACTTCCGTTCAAGTTTAATGAATATACGGATCCAAAAGATAATACTACAAGATTTTGGATAAATTGTAAATCTCTTTTCTTATATTTGCAAGATGAATGTGGCACATATTCCTATAGCAAAAAATTCCCTGAATATGTACTGTCCGCAGATGCTACACATATTAAAATAGCATTTGAAGCTGCCATGCTAGGAGATGGTACTTCCGACAAAAGACAAGGAAGAACTTCTCGTGCTTATTATTCTACCTCAGACGTCTTGATCGACCAAATACAAGAGATGGCCCTGAAGCTTGGTATAAGAGCCCATATTCTGCCTGGCAGTGGATGTAAAAGAGTTGTTATGTCTGAATATAAGCAAAACAAGATCACTAAAGACAACATAGATATAGTAAAATATTCAGGTAAGGTTTATTGCTTCCACGTACCAAACCATCTTTTTGTAACCAGAAGAAATGGTAAAATTGGTATACACGGTAATACCGCAACAGTTATTGACAAAATTCTTATAGACAGAGCCTGGGACATTCAGGATGTTATTAGCGACGCGCTTGATACGTATCTATTACTACACTTCCATTTAGATAGCGGTAAGCCTTTTGGTCCTGATGATATGGCCCACTTTAAATTCTATGCTCCTGACACAGAAGAAGAAAGAGCTAATGAAAATCATTATCTCAACCAGTATCAAAGCGGTGCAATAACTGAAGAAGAGCTAAGAGAAGATATCAACAGACCTCCTCTAACAGAGAAGCAGCGTAGCCAGCTATACTCAGAGAATACAGCTGTCTATACGCAGGAGCGCTATGCTCAGCTTGCTAAGAAGTATGGATATATGCATACATTTCCAGGCGTCAAGACTGCTCAGGCTGGAGCAGCTGGTGGTACAACCGCCAAAAAGGCCGCTAATAAGACAAGAAACAAAACACAGCCGACAAATCAATCAGGAACAAAAGCAACAAAAACAAGAGTTGCAGTTAACAATATTAAAGCAGAAATAAGAAATCTCAAACATACCTTTGTAAATCTTTCTGAAGAAAAATTTGATATTAATTTGCCTATGGCAAAATCCTTTATTTTGAATAGCTTTGATAGGTTTATAAGTATCTTTAATCAAACCATTTACAACGATATGTCTATGCTCGCAGATGAGCTTAAAGACATAGGATTAAGAGCAAGAATTTCTGACTGTTCAAATAAAGTTGAAGAAAAGTTCTTGAAATCGTTATATGATTCGATTATAATTAGACTTAGCGACGGCGAGGTAGATCCCGTTGCCTTGTTCGATGGCCTGAGCAATGACTTAATCAGTTTATTAGATAAACTGCCTAGTATATATGACGAGTTTAAAACAGTTAGTGAAGAGGGAGACCAAAATGAGTGATGGCAATGAAGGCTTCAGGCTTGTCGATCATGTTTCAATCAAACCGGAAATTATCGATAAGAATAAGTTCGATAAGTTTATGGACAGCCGATCTCATGTTTTAAAGGATCAGGGTGTCAGTAAATCAAAGGCTATAATTAATCTCAAATCAAAAATCGATGCATCTAGAACTGGTTCTCTTGTAAATGGTAGAGTTTACAAAGCCAGAATGATGGATAAGTCTGTTGACAAATGGGTCACTCCTTATAAAAAGCCTGTGCTTCCTCATCATGACCAATATAGAGACGCTATTGGAAGAGTAGATGCAGCTAGCTTTGATTCCTTTATCGAAGAAGATCAATGGGATTTTGATCATATTCTTATTGACCTTGCTAATGGCGAAACTCAGGGTAAAGGCTCCGGAAGACTTCTTCTTGACGCTCGTATTATAGACACAGATGCTATCGACAAAGTTTTGGATGGAAGGTATTCTACTGTATCTATTGGGTTTATGACAGACTACATGAAATGTTCTATTTGTGGAGCTGACTGGAAAGGTGCTACGTTCCTCAGTCCTTGCGACCACAGAATTGGACAGTTCTATAAAATAGATGAGAATTCAATATTCTGGGATGGAAAGAAAACAAAAAGAAAATTCCCCGCATACTTACATTGCGGCGATATGGATCCAAGAGAAGTATCATTCGTAAATACTCCCGCCCAATCATATTCCAGTGTTATTGGCACTGAAATGTCTATGGACGAGAATTCACAAGTAGATGAACATGAGTTTGCTGAAATTATGAATATGTTGTGTGTTGGGAAGCCAAGAGCCGACGCCATTAACTCGCTGGTGTTGACCGATGGATATACTTCCCAGGAACTGTTGATTGATGATCTTTCTGATAAATCGCCTACTGGTAAAATGACCGTCAGTGTGCCAGCCATTGATGCTCAGGATATCGATAAGGATGATAAACCAGAAGATCAAACAGACGACAGTATTGGAGATTCTGATAATAAAGATTATTATACTGACGAGGAATTTGCGTGTCTAAATATCCTTAGAAGCATGCAGGATTGTGGCACCATTGAACCTACAGTAGAAGAGTCTTTGGCTATCGACAGTTTCTCCGATGCGAAGCTGAGTACGAAGCAGAGAGAGTCATTAAAGTCCAGCACTTTTTGTGGACCAGACAGGTCTTTCCCTGTGCCTGATTGCGCTCACGTTACTGCGGCTCTACGTCTTCTTGGAAGATATAAGGGCTCTGGTGATAAGAGCAAAATTAAGGCGTGTGTGATGCGTAAAGCAAAGCAGATGGACTGCAAAGTTTCGACGAAGAACGGTGACGATAGCCAAATTGTTAATCCTAACTCAGGAGATAGTGATATGGCCGACAAAGACACAAGTGTAAAAGATCAGACTCCAGATAAGAAAGATGGAGGCGATCAGACAAGGTCAAGCAGCGATCAAGTCACTATTCAGACTCTAACTGATAAGATCCAGGATCTCAGCGGTAGTGTTACCGTGAAAGATGCTAAGATCGAAGAGCTCGAAGGTAAACTGCAGGATGCTAATAAAGCTTCTGAAGATACCCAGAAAGAGCTTACGGATGCTCTAGTCCTTCAGTATATTTCCATGAGACGCGTTCTCAAAGGAGATATTCCTGAAGACGAAGAAGCATACAAAAAGTTCGAAGACGAACTCAAGGTTAGATCTGTAGATTCGCTGCGCGATTCCATTAAGGATATGACCAAGGATTTCAACAACAAAGTTGAAGAAATCCAAAAGAGCAATGTTGCTGACAGTGCTGGTTCTGTTCAAGATCCTACGAACGACGGAGATAACCCCGGAGATCAGGATCCTGACAAGAAAGACGATGCAGACAATAAAGCTCCCAAGTCTGTCAAAGACAGACTGTAATTGTGAGTAATTTAACAAACATCAAAGCAGGAGGCGCTTAAATGGCTACTCTAAGAAACGCATATGGGTACACAGTACGCAGAAAGCAGATGCAGGAAATCTCCAAAGGAGAACGCCCTGCTCTAAGCTTGAAGCCTGCTCCGTACCTACCTATCCAGGAAACGATAGGCATCGAAGGTGATCCTATTGTTATCAAGGCTGGAGAGCTAATCGCCCTTGACGCATGGAATAACATTGTTCCTGCTAATTGTGGCGCGACAGCTACTGTTTCTTATAGCGAAACTGACTACACCTATGGTACACCTCAGTACGATGCAAGTGGTACAGAAGGTGCAGGTGATGCAGTTGCTACAGGACCAGATCCAGCTAATTTTACCCTTGCAGCTAACTACTGCATCGGTTATGCTGCTTTTGATATGATTCAGAATATGGAACTGAATGCTCAGTCCGGAAATCTGAACTATCAGCCGCAGACAAATCAGAAGGGCATTGTAACGGATTATCTCGTTGAGTTTCCGATTACACATGCAAATCAGCTTGACGCTACTCAGGGTGACCTTGTTGTTCCTGATAACGCAAGTCCTGGCCGTTGGATGCCGCTTAAGGCTGCTGATTGGACGGCTACAGTTGTTAGAGCAGATTGTTACAAACTGCTTAACAATGTTGTTGGTAAGATTATGCGCATCGATGAAATCGCTGCGATTGATAATCTTGATAAGGTTGAAACTGTGCCTGGCCTTAACCTAACCGGTTCCGAAACAAGTGGTATCCCGCTACATCTTAGCGATGCCATTGCGGACGGCGGTGATGTTAGAGGCGGTGGTGCTACGGCTAAATATAAGGCTATGATTCTTATCAGAGTCTAAGTCTTTTGAACTGAGCAAATTTGGAGGTAACAAAAATGCCTGATACTAATATTGAATTACTTCAGGATCTTATAAGCGATCCTAAAGAGTTCGTGCTCAAAGCCGTTAAGGAAGCAGGTAATGTTGATCAGCCTGACGGACCTAGTCCTGCCGCTAAGCTTGAAGATAGAGCGAACAAGTGGAAATCGGTTTGGGACAATAACGGTTATCTGCCTGAAGAACCTACAACCCGTATCACATATGCTGATATGGTTGAGAAGGACAAGCAGGTAAGAAACGAACTGTTGAAAGATACTGCTACATCCGCAGATCAGATGCCATTTCTCATTCAGAGAGTGGTAGACAAAACTGTCAAAGAACCCATGGAATGGAATCAGGTTCTGACCGGTCTTCTTCAGAAGGCTTCCTTCCAGAATGGTCAGCAAGTAGTTATGCCGGCTGTTGGTGCTCTTGGCGGCTTAAATCTTGATATGGCTGAAGGTGATGAATATCCGGAAGCTACTCTTGATTTCGCTGGTAGCGTTGTGGCAAAAATCGGCAAGGTCGGTATTGCATGTCGTCTGACTGAAGAAATCATTCGTTATTCTCAGTTTGACATTATGAACCTGCACATCCGTGCTTGCGGTCGTGCTCTTGCACGTCACAAAGAAACAAAGGTTGCTAATCACATTCGTAGTCTCGGTGTGACATCCTTTGATAACTCGGACAATGCCTATCAGAACACAAGTGGTCGTGATACGGCAGGCGCAGCCAATGGTGCTTTCACCCTTGACGACCTGCTAACAATGTACGGTCAGCTTGTAAACGCCGGCTTTGTTCCCAATACCCTTATCATGAATCCTCTCGCATGGCTGATCTTTGCTAAAGATCCTGTTATGCGTCATATGTTCATGACAGGTAATGGTGGACAGTTCTTCCAGAACTTCCAGGGTGGCGTTGGTTATGTATCTGAGTTCGAGAACAAGTCTTTTGGTGCCGGCAATGTTGGCCATAGCGCAGGTCTTGGCAAAAACGTTGCTACAACATACACCAATGTTCCGACTCTGGTTGGTGTTCCTTTTAACATCGTTGTTAGCCCTGCAATTCCGTACAACACAAGCGATAATACGACAGATATTATTATGTGTGATCGGAATAACCTGGGTCTCATGATTGTTGACGAAACAGTTCAGTCCGACCGTTGGAATGATCCGTCATTTGATATCATGAAGATCAAGTTCCGCGAAAGATACGCTATCGCGATTCTTAACCAGGGACAGGCAGTCCGCGTTGCTAAGAATGTTAAGGTCACGAAACATTATGACCTTGAAAACATGCTTACATGGCAGGCTGGATCTGGCGAGCTGGCAGACCCTGGAACAACAGCTCTGTACTAATCATTTGATTGGTGCCTCAATAGCCCGCCCGCCAAACGGCGGGTGGGCTTTCTTTTTGTCAACAGATTGGAGCTATCTAATATGAACAGCAATGAAAATGAAATTCCGATTAGCGACATTGATCCAACGCCATATTTTCAACAAACTATGAATGTTTCAGATGTTCTCGCTTTACCTTTGGTTCATTTTATAGATGCAGTGAATGATGGGAATTGGACAGACTTTGCATTGTCGAGATTAAAAGAAGAAGAGATTTCTAATCAGAATAGAGAAAGATACATTAATATTATTAATGAAAGAATAAAAACCACTCAGTCAGATGAGGGTCCTACTGAGGCTTATGATGAAGCTTCTGATGAGCTTTTACTTAAGGATGGCAAGGCCTTTATAAAGAAAGACGGTGAATTGGTTCCGTATACTACTCCTGGTCTTCAAAAGAGAATGGAGAGCCTGGAAGAGGAACTGAACTGTGAAGAAAGAAAACGCAGAGCTATGGAGCTTCTATAAATGGATATAATAAGATCTGTACCCAGCAATGGTTCTAATGATGTTTCTCCTAACATAACTCTTTATGTATCATTAAGTAAGAACCTTGATTCTTCTACGGTTAACGCTGGTACGGTTCTGCTCACTAATCTTGATACCAATGAAGTTCTTAGGTCAGAAATAACACTTAATAAAAATACTATCAGCATTCTTCCGTCCATTGTCATGGACGAATTTACATCATATCGTTTGGATCTTATAGGAGCGGATGCAGATTCTCCAGGTGGTTGTATAGTAGCTGCAGATTCTACATACTTGGATGAAACTCTTTCTATATCCTTCCAGACATCTGAATATGTAGCTTCAGCTCAGACTATTGTTCCAGAGACAACAACGTTTTCTGGCGGATCCACATCTGGATCTGGTTCAGAATCAAGTGGCTCTGGTTGTTCTTACGCACCAACTGCAACAACTCCTAACAACGACGCAGATGGTGATGGAGTCACAGATGGTTATCAGGTAGTAGAAGATGCCTCAAATGACATGACATACGCATATGAGAATGATCTTTATGTTGTGGATGCTACTCCTTGTGATGGTGCTTCTGATATTCTTCCTGAAGATGTTAATGCTGAATCATCTATTGTAATACAGTTTAGTAGACCAATAGATGAAGAGACTGTTGCGTCTGCTTTAACTATTAAACAACATCCCATAGGCGGATTAAGGTTTGCAGGCACATCAGAAGAAGATATAGCGGAAAGAGCTGCTTCCACTTCCAATGACCTATTTTGCATTACTAATAGGCGGGATTATATCAATCCATCATATGACATATCTGTTTCAAATGAGTATCTGACAATTGATTTGACAGACGATCCTGTTAGACTCAATTCTGAAGTCAATGTCACAATATCACGTAAGCTTCAGTCTACAGCCGGCGACTCTGGTAATCAGGTATTCTTAAAAGAAACTTCGCACATTGACTTTACGACTGTGTTATTCCCTCTGTATGTTGATGTTGAAGAAATTAGACTAGAGCTTGCCGAACTAAGCGTTACTGCAACAGATGAAATTATTAATAGGCTTGTTCTTGTTAATAGTATTGCTGCATGGAATACAGCATGCCAGGGATTCGAATTCTGCAATCCACCTGGTGCTGCTATCGGCTATGCAAAAGCCAAAACGGCTCTTGACATATTTGATATGTCGCAGACTCGTGGTATTATGAACCCAGGTATATCTAAGTCATTAGGTGATTTTAGTATATCCTACAAAGGCAATGCTAGATATAGGACTCCTAAAGAAGATGAACTTGCACAAGATGTTAAAGATGCAGCTAGCTGGCTTAAAAGGACTTACTGCACTAAACGAGCTAGCAGCACTGCCGTTAAAGGCAGAACAGCTGCTACAACACAAGGTGATTTTAGACGTAGAACATGGCGCAAGACTGGATGGACGCCCAATAGGGCAAATACTAAATCTGAGAGGCAATATAGATTGCCAGGCTCAGGAGACTACTGGTCATAAGGAATATTAATATGAATGATGAAGTTAAGAAAATTGCAGAGCAAAAGCAGCCGGATATGGATATTTATTCTACACCTGATCTCAATCAGGCAGTTGTCTTAATGGAGAAAGGCCACGCGCTTTTTGACATAGACAAAAAGTCCATAAGACCAAGGAAGACAGCAAGAAAGGTCCAGAAGTATAAAATCGTATTCTTGTTTGAGAATACTGATAAGCTCAGAAAAGATATCTGCGCATATGTTTCTGGTAACTGTATGATAGACGCTCAGTCTTTGCTTGGAAGGTTAAGATCCACAAGAGCTATGGTCGAGTCGGCATCGTCCAGTATGATGTCCTTATCGGAGATGGATAATGCAGAAACCAATTGATGGATTTGTGCCGACTAGAGTTGGTCGGAAGAACTCTATCGACAATATTCATTTTATAGATACTCCTTTCTATCGCCCTTACTGGAGCCATATAGAAAAGACTGGGCCTGCACCAAGAGCCAGAGCTCAAAGACAGGCTACAGTTGATGATTTTCTTGATTTTATTTATATTGGACTCAAGACTTATCAGGGTTATTGGGAAAGCCATGGTACAAATCCATACATGGTCTACTTTCCTTTTGCTTTATCTCTTGACAAAGGCGATAAAGTGTTTAATATTAAACAGAGATGCAATTATTCAAACAGTGACAATATTGTTGCGTATACAATTAAGTCTCTGGTTAGAAGCGCAGGACAAAATGTTGTCTTACTTGATGGCAATGAAGCGCCCCATAAAGATGACACTTTGATTCTAGATGAATCCTCGAATAAGATAGCCGACTTTCATGTTGGCTATCCTAATTCTGAGATCGGTCATCAGTATTTTACTGAAGACCAGCTAAGTGAGAATGCGGCGAATCCTTGGGTCGACACTATCACTTATAGAATCCTTAAAACAGAACCAGCTGGCGCTAGGGATCTGTTTCAAGGAAGACGCGAGTATAAACCAAGGGTGATGGAAACTCAATATGAATCATTGCAGGGCAGAAATGTTGAGTATCGTGTCCAGTCATTCGATAGCAATATTCAATTCGATTGCTGGGCCGAGACTAATGAACGTGCCGAAAACCTCGCGAGTTGGTTCAGGTACTTCATGAATCTGTATATTCCTATCTTCCAGGAGAATGGCGTTATTCAATGCATATTCCTTGGAAAGATGGAGGATATACATGTTACAAGATGGCGCGACGACATTATAGCAAGATCTCTTGTATATGGTGTCAGAACCCAAGAAGTAACAGCTTATGACGTTGGAGTGTTTCATTCACTAAGAGCTGGCTTTGATCTTGGTATTGATGGAAACCTCGAAACTATAAGCATTCTGAAAGACGATCTGCCTTCGCCATCTAATGAATTAAGTGGAGTAATAATATGAATATAACCGTGTTCTTAGTGACGCGTGAGTAAAACAACCCTCAAACATACTGGAGGCTAATAATATGGCTTTAGAAAATCTTCCAAGGGTTGACGTCACAGTTAATGATGGTGGACTAAGACTTTCAAGACCTATTGCAGGTCCGAAAGTTACTTTACTTGGTGTAACAACATCAACCAATCTTGATCTTTTTGAACCTTACCTGGTTCCTGATATCGAGACTGGGTTTACTGCTGCGGCAGAATCTACTGGTCGTCCTTCAGAGCTTAGTAAAGCTCTTGAGGAAGCCTATGCTGGTGGAGCGCGCGCTGTAGAGCTTGTTAAGATTGCTGATACTTCTAACGAAGCATGCACTCTTGATCAACGTTATGCAGCTCTTGATAGCGCGTATGATGTTCTTGCTAATACGGAAGTTGACGTAGTTGTTCCGGTTAGTGCTTACATTGACAATCCAGCTGCAAGCGGTGATTTTGCTTATCAGCTAGCAGATTTCTGCTACAATACTACTGCTGTTAATCGTTCTGCAATTGGCGTTATCGATCATAGAAACGCTGCTCAAATTGCTAGCGATGAAGATGGTTCTGGTATTGATGTTGACCAAGGTACACCTACACTGACCCAGATTGAAACCTGGGTTTCTGCGCTCGAAAACTTTACGTATTGTTCGAGCTTTGATGGCGTTACCGACAGCAACAGTGATAACTTGCCTGACGCTTACAAGTACTGGGCTACGACAGATCATCTGCCAGCCCTTTCTGGTGCCGGCACAGTTATCACAGATAACAGAAACAACCCGATTGACATCGGTGCTTATATTAGTGTGACAGCTATGAACGCACGCTATTATAACTCTTCTGCTCAATATCTATATCCATCAACGTCTTATTACAATGGAAATGGTGCTGCGTACTATGCAGGAAAGATTACATCTCTTGTACCACACAGTGCTACAACCAATAAGACGCTTGAGAATATTCTTGAGCAGAGAACTATGTCCTTAAGTCAGGTGAATAGAATTGTGGGAGCGAGATTCGTTACCACAGCTCTGAAACCTAAGGGCATTGTGGTAGCTAGAGGCATTACTGGCGCTTATAATATCTCTTCATATGCCAGATCAGACTTTGTTAATCTGACCACTGTACGTATAACTCATGAATCTATACGTGTAACCAGAGAGACAGCTGATCCGTTCCTTGGCGAACCAAACACAGCTACAAACAGAGCATCGCTTGAACAGGCTCTTGATGTTGCTTATGGTAAGCTACAGGAAAATGGCGCACTGCAGAGATATCAGTTCAGTCTGACAGCGACACCAAGCCAGCAGGTACTTGGTGAGGCCAGCCTTAGCTTAACTCTTGTTCCTGCATTTGAACTGGTCAAGGTTACGACTGTAATCAGCCTTGCACCCGCATAATTCATAGGAGGTAATCAATATGCCACTTACAGAAGGCAACCTTCCTCGTGAAAACAGCATCTACACCAGAAGCTATAACAGTTTTGGTGGAGTTGATATGCTGGTAACGTTTGCGGGAAAGGTAATCGGCGAATTACAGGGTATTTCATACTCTGTAACCAGAGAAAAGGCTCCTCTTTATACTATGGGTAGTGCGGATCCTAGAAGTTTTAGTCGTGGCAAGCGTGGTATTGCTGGCTCACTGATCTTCTTAGTATTTGACCGCGATGCTCTACAGTGGGGTCTTCGTGAGTCTGGTAAGTTCTTGGCCAATAGATGGGAAGTACAGCAGGCTCAGAGCCTTGCTACTGGTGAAGGATATTCCTTCTCCAATACAGGCACAGTTGCTGCTGGTCTGAATACCACAAATGATCTGGAATCTGGTCTGTACGACAAGGTTCCGTCAAGAGCATGGTATGCTGACCAGGTACCGCCATTTGACATTGTCATCTTGGCGGCCAACGAATATGGTCATCTGGCAAGAATGGAAATCCGTGGTGTTGAAGTTCTTAACTCCGGTTCCGGAATGTCAATTGACGATATTACAACTGATCAGAGTTGTACTTTCGTGGCCAGGTCTATCGTTCCTTGGTTTGGTCAGAAGTATGTTAACCCAGCCACAGGACAGGTGTCTGAATCTCAGGGTGCAAACCCGAGTTCATTCTCCAATTAAGATGTATCCTTCCATCCGTGGCATATAGCCACGGATGGATCCTTTTATCATGAGTATTGAATATGGCAAACATAGCTGACTGGATAGCATATAGCGGAAGACCTGGAATAACAGCAGATAGCCAAAGAGCTATAAATCAAGCTCTTGCAACAGGCAACAATACCCAGTTAAATACCGTCCAAAAGACATTCCTAAGTCCATCTGAATTCTGGGCTGGTTCCGACCACTATAAAATCAACACAGAATATAGGCCTGATTGGGCATTGCGCGCAGCAGAAATAAACAATGTTCAAAGGTCAGATACAGTGTCATTTAGTGGGTCAGATATTACCGGTGTCATATGGTTTCCTATATTTGGTCAAGGCGCCGGCTTTGAAATACAAACATTACAGACAGTAACCGTAAATACTTTTAGAGATCTTATTCCTGGCAGAACGCTTGGGAGAGCTTCTGCTTCTGGCTACGCCAGAGGAACACGTACATGTGCAGGTTCTTTGGTTATGATTATGGCTGAACAAGAACCCTTTGTGCAGTTTGCCCCAGTTATTGAAGCCAATAGAAATAGTACTGATGCAGGCGACAACCCGATACTGATAGATAGAATTCCTCCATTCTATCTTATCCTGAATGCTACCTCTGAAGTTCCTCAGGCTTACAACAATAACGGAACTCAAAAAGTTCAGTCAGACGGATCCTATACTGCTCATAGCGGTATCACAGTGCTCAAGAATGTTCACTTTGTGAGTACCGGCACAACTTACAGCGTCAACGATTTATACACAGAAACAATGTATCAGTTTGTATGTGAAGATGTGATGCCTTTTGCTACTAAAGACGTTGTTGGTGTTTTGAGAAAGCTTAAGACTAGATTAAACAGCCAGCGCGACAATAATCCAAAAGCATCTCAGAAGGCTAGAGAGGCAATGATTAAACTGCAGGGCAAAGACAAGATTGATCCTTATTATGAAATAGAAACCTTTTTGACGAGAAATACTGGTGGCCGTGGAGAATTTACTTCTGACGCCGCTAGAGGGTTATAAATATGTCTCAATATTTTTGTGGTCCTAATTGTAAAGTTATTATGAGCGTTCCTGGTCGCAATGCCAGTTCAATTGAGCTCGACAACGCTTATTCCATAGACTACAATAATCAATCAGACAAGCATCCTTTATACGGGTTTAGAGACACAGAATTCTCCGGCATAGCTCTCGGTCGAACCATAGTTACTGGCATGCTAGTTCTCAATAGAGAATTTAAGAACGAGCTCAGCATTGCTATTAAAGGCGATCTTGGTGCTAATGAAAGACCAGAATCAAGACCTTATGGTAATTATGTTTGGTTAACTGGGCTTTCCACCGAGCTGCAAAAGGCAAAAGATTTATTGCTCGATCTAAGTTCTACTAATGAGGAAATTAAAAATGAGATAGTGAGTCTTTCTTATGCAGCTAAAGAGTTTGGTGTCAATATCAATTTTGCAGATTTCAAATCTATCCTCGCAAGACAACAGCTGGACGAGTTGATAAAAGATATTGAATCTCGCGATTTAGATGATACAATTAATAATAATACCAATCAGACCGTTAGAGTTATTTCAGAGAAATTAAGGAAAGGATCCTATGGCTTTACTGAAGCCCTTAAGAATAAATACTGGAGAAAAGAATCCGACGTAAATAATACTCAAAGGCTAACAAGACCTTCTTCTGAAGATGTTTTTGAATATCTTAGAAAGCATGGTTATGATGCTAATCTTGAAATACACTTTGGAGAAGATCAAGAACAATCAAATTATGCTGATCATAAAGAAGTTATTAAAGGCGTTTACTTTACTGGAGACAGAGGCCAGGCCAACATAGACTCCAGAGAGATAAACAAAGTATATTATTCATTTATTGCTAGAAGCATTGTATAGGAGGTGATTAACATGCCAGGTGGTGATGGAAGAGGCCCAAGACAAGGCTCATACCAGAGATCTAAAACAGGCAGCAAGGGCAAACGACAGCTTGCTGGACAGAGATGCCCTATGAAGAGCAAGAAGAAGTAACACAAATATTAATATCCAAATTAAGATGAACAATTATTATTAAGGAGCATCAAGATGGCAGAAAAGCAAGTAGATAAAATTCCAGGTGAAATGCCTCCAGTCGAAATGCCTGTTCCGGAAGGAACACAGCAGCTTGCAGAAGATGAAGGCACAGGTCTTCCCAAAGGATTTGGCACCCCAGGTGCATCTGGCGCCCCAGGGGTACATCGGCCAGAACCATCTCTAAACCCAGAAGAAAAACCAGTAGACACACCTGATGTCAGTCGCGGAGATATTCCAGCCGAGATTCTTGGTCTTGAGCAATTTCTTCCAGCCGGGCTTACTGTAGAAATGGTTTGGCAATATAAACAGCAGTATGGAAATGTTTATATTGTTGAGGTCTGTGATCAGATCTATCTATATCGTGCAATGGCCAAGCCTGAATACAAGAGCATCATGCAGATGGAAGGCGCTACAAGAGAAATGCAGGAAGAAAAGATTGCTGAGAAATGCGTTCTCTTCCCTGCGCTTGGTATTGAAGGCCTTAGAGTTGGACTGGCTGGTTTGGCATCGACTCTCACAGAGTATATTATGAGAGCCAGTGGATTTGGAGCGATGTCCACACCAACAAAATTATAGAGGATATAAATGGGAGAATTATGCGAGGCCTATCTAGGTCCAGAATATCTTCCAGGTCCTCTTATATCGGGTGAATATTTAAAAGGTGAGGTGGCAGAAGATCCAATTTTGTCACCTCATCTTGCACCTTATATCGCCGCTCTATTAAAGAAGTACGACGATATATTTCATGTTAAGTATAATGATCAGGATTTTATAATCCGGCCATTGACTTCAAATGAATATAAGATACTGTGTAAGCTTAGGTTATACTTCGATCCTCAATTAGGGTTCGAAAAGACAAGGCCTAGGTTTAGTGTTGTAAGCCTAGAAGATATATTTATAGACTGTATTCTTTATCCTGAGAATGTACTTGATATGGATTTAGATGCATATGTTGTTGATATGCTTATAGAGACTGCAATACAATATTCGGGATGGGATTCACAGGAGGATATATTTGTAACAAAAGCTCAAATGCAAGCTCATGTAACATCAGATCTATTAGAGGGCATGTTTACATTTATTAGACGAGCACACCCAGGTCTTGGTGATCGCGATCTTGAAAACAAGAATATTATTGATATAATGAAGTTAATAGCAAGTGCTGAATTGATATTGGATAAGCCATTCGAGATAGTCACCAAAGATGATAAATCAGATGCTTCTAAAATATCAACCGAAGTTATGATCAAAGAAGACTTGGCAGGTCTTAATAAGCTTAATATGCAAGGCTTAAATAAGCCGGAGCTAGAATATGCCCGTAACGCCCAGAGAAGAACAGGAAAGAAGTAGTGGATGGCTTGGTTATGGCGCGGGATCATTAGCTGTTCTAGCTGGCGCATATATGCTTGGGAAGAATCCAAAGACGCTATACGCAATGGGCGAAACTTTGGACACCGCAGTATCAGCTATATCAGATGTAACCACCTTTGGTAAGCAACACATAGTAGAAAATCTTAGTAGAATCACTGGCAAGTTCGGTTCTTCCATAGAGACAGCTGCCAGAAGCCCTTCATCTACAAAAGCACTTAATCCAGAAATATTCAATTCCCTGCAAGGCGCTCTAAGCGCCTGGGAATCTGGCGCCGCAACTACACAGACACTTAGAGACGCTCTTGCTGCCAAGTTCTCTAACGTAACGACGGTTAGACCGGGTGTACGTAATCTTCAAGTAAAAGAGATAACACAAGCATTCAGTGATATCACTCCTGACGACCCTTTCACTTTATTTGGAAGATCTATAGATAAGAAGGGCGCTGGTCTTCTTAAACAGGCTCAAGAGATAGGAATTGTAGACAAAGACTGGGTTGCTGACAAAGGCATGTTTATTGATGGTCAGAGATTGGTTGACGCCAATATATTCAGGCCTGAGAAGTGGGGAGAATCTCTTGTAAAAACATTACGTGGTGCTACTGGCGGATTCCTTACCGACTCATTACTGCCAAGTACCCATCTTCTTCGAGAGATTCCAGATATAGCTGAGATCTCAACAAAAGGGTTGGGCAAGCATATAAAAGAGGGAACACTAGATAAAGCCTTTAAGATTGGCGATCAACTTGTTGGTATAACAAAAGATAATTTTGTTGTTGACTTGCCTAAGCTTCGTGTTGGCCCAGTAGGAAATGCTATTTCTAAGGCACACGCTATAAGAAAGGGGCTTGTAAGACATAGAACAGTTGATGAGATGAAGGAGCTTCTCGCTTCCAGGGGGCAAGATCTTAATCCGCGTCAAGAAAAGCTATATAGAGCATTAGAAAATAGATTCCTTAGCGAGTATGTTGGCATTGGTCCTCAATACGCAAGTGAAACGGCGCTTCCAAAGATGCTGCATGGCTGGCTGGCAAAGTTCTACCAGACGGACCTTAAGCCAATATCGATGATTCCAGGCAAGTCATTCGATGAGGTATGGGAAAATCTAAGCATTGGTCAAAGAGTCAAGGTTATGGCCAAAGGAGATGTTGATAGCGTCGCCTGGGCCAGAACTTCGATTGCTGGCGATCAAGACATTCGATCTTTTGAACAGATACAAGAGATAAAAAGAGCTATCCATGGAGAAAGCTGGGAAGCTGCGCTGGATCCGAGTGGTGAAATATCTAAAACAACATCGGTGTTTGGAAGAAGATCAGTAACCAATGCAGAGCAGTTTATGGCAGAAATGCTTGATGAAGAATTCAAGCACACTATGTCACACAACTACTATGCCTATGATACTGCTGAACTTGCTGGTAACTGGGCACATACTGTCTTCACGACTCCATTTAGAATAGCATCCAACATGTTTGGATTTGGACTCAAGCATGACTCGTTAGGAAAGACTGCGCTCAGAGCCACGGTTGGCATTCCTATGGCCGGATATCTCGCATGGCAGGGAGCAAACTATTTAGATTTTCTTACTGAGCAGACAACGACATTTAGTCCAATCAAAGGTGTTGCCAGAACATATGCAGAAGCTCAGATAGCCAAACAAAGCATGGCTAATCTTATAGGCATATCATATGCATCTAAAACAGCAGAAAGTATGATTGGAATAGATATCGATTCTCCTATTTCCGTTGCGCTTAGAAGCATAGGACTGCCTATACTTGGAGCTAAGATTGGACAAAAGATAAATCCTGGAATGGGACGACCTGGTATGTATGTCGGTATTGGGCTAGCCGCGCTTACTTTATCAGACGACCTATCTAGAGATGCAGATGAATTAAGAGATATATATGAAGGAAGAAAAGAAGTTCCTGTTAGAAAGTCTCGCTGGTGGATGCTTGGATGTTTTGACCCTCACCAAAGCGTAATGCTTGAAGATGGAAGCCTTGTCCATGCAGAAGATGTAGACAGTGGAATGGTAGTCATTAACGATATAGGAGAATATACAGAGGTGACTAATGTCTCTGTAAGAATTACCGATAAAGACGAGGAGCTAATTTCTATTCTGCCTCATGGATTTCCTTATCCAACAAAAATAACAGGCAATCATGAAGTTCTTGTCCACAGACGTCCTTGTATCAAGCCATATACATATAAAACTGGATGTCATCCAAGACGAATCACGAATAGTTCGTGTAGATCTTGTCCGAATGCCTCGCCGGATCTTAATCTGTCATATGTCAGAGCCGATGAGCTGAGGCCGGACGACTTTCTTATTCTGCCTAGGCTAAAATGCAACACCTCTATTGGGCTTATCGACCTGTCTGATTACCATGATCTATTTGTCATCGATAAAGAAAAAATAGCAGCAGGTCAAAGATTGCATGGTGGTGTTCGGCGTGCTCCAAAAAGCAAATATACTAATAGAATTATACATCCCGATAAAGATCTCGGTATGCTTTTAGGTTGGGTTTTAGCAGAAGGAAGTAAGCATAGCGACAACTCTATTGAATGTGTGTATAATATTAGTGAAAGCGATTTTGCCTTGCAAATGGGTAAAATAGCGCATGCCAAGTTTGGAGCTAGTTATAGCCTATCTGAAAGAGATGGTAGTACTGGGAGAATTGTTATAGGTAGTAAATTTTTACTCGGTTTTTGTACCAGTGTTGGCATACTGCCAAATAAAACTCCGAACATACGCAGAATGCTAGATTATGGTGAGTGTTTTGTTAAAGGGTTTGTCATAGGTGCTGTATATGGAGATGGAAGCTATACCGACGGCCATTGGAGATTCAAGGCGAAAAGACTACAGACATGTATTTTCTTGAGAGATATGATCCATGCAGTCGGAGGAGCTGCTTCTATATGTCGAAACTCGTCTATGCTTGAAGGCAAGAGGTTTGATGCGTATTCAGTCACAATAATAGAATTAGATTTTGCTCTTATTAAGCATTATTATAAAGGAATACCAAAAACCAAGCAGTTAAAATCTGCAATTGGCTGTAAAGACTATGTTTTATATACAATCAGAAGCATAGTCGCCTCCGATCCTCCTGAAATTGTTTATGACTTCCATGTTAGAGACAGGAATAGCATCTGTTTGCCTGGGCATGTTGTTCACAACTCAGATCCCTTTGAAGGTGGAGACACTGATTATTACAGGCCTCACCTTATAGCCACAATGCTTTCTGATACCTCTGCCATGGAAGCAAAGTATGGTTCCAAGTCCGCATATTGGTCTCATGGCACAATGTTCCCTACGCCTCATAATGTATTTGGCTTGAGTATACTGGCTGACCCATACTATGTAGAAAGAAAGCATTACTATGATAGGCCGTATCCAATAACAGGAAGATCTAATCTTGCAGAATTTCCTATCTGGGGCAACATACTTGATGCTACTCTTGGAGAGGTTATTAAGCCTACCAAGGTAATGCATGAAAATGAACTGGCGCATTATATAACTCAAACCCCTGAGTTCTCTGGAGACAAAGGACTGCAGAGTGTAGCTCAGCAGCTGTCTCTAGCACAAATTAGGCCTGGTAAGGTGCTGCCAAGAGTAGAAGGAACGCAGGATGACATTGGTCATGCAATATATGACATGACTGAATTTGCTGGATTAAAGGGATTTCTATTTACGTCTCTCAAGAAGCAAGTCACTGGAAGCCCTGACTTCTCTGACCAAGGCGCAAGATGGGCTAGTGCAGATGATATTTATAATAAATCTGATGCATACTATGATCTACAGCTTGGTGGTATGCTAGGTGCAACCGAGTTCTTCAGAAGATTTTTACCACATAGACAAAACCAAATAGACTATGTTAATCCTCTAAGCAATGAAGCTCCGGCATGGCTCCCTGGTAAAAGGTCTGTTTTTGGCGATACAGACTTTATAGATTTCCATAGCTCAGATCCATACACTCGTATCAAGGAGGGGTCTAAGCGTCTTCCAGGTGCTCAGTATGAAGCTATACACGAACTACATTCTGGTAAAAAAGGCGAATATGATGCTTTTGATAGAATGAAGATATTGGCTGATGTCAGCCCATATTCTAATGCCTTCAAGTACTATAAGAACATAGTGGATAAGATGGCTCAGGACGGCCAGCTAGACGGCTATTGGATGGATGAATACCTTGAAATAGACAGGAGAATTAAAGGAGAAGGACTGCCCGACTTTGAAGCAGAGACAGCAAGTAAAGAGCTTGGTATTTCTGGTGCAGCTGCTGGGACTGCTGGCCTACTAAATAATCACCTTAGAATACCATGGGTAGGTACTAAGTTAATGAGCATGGATCAAGATCCGCTGGTAGACTATCAAGAGAAGATTTCATTCAATAATGACTTCAATGATTGGACTAAACCAATAGACACTATGTTGATGCCATACATGCGCGCACAAAGTGCAAGAGGAGCTATCTCTGGAGCTTTTGGTGGTGCAACACTAGGTGTTCTTAGCTCAGCTGCTGGAGGTTCATACGCCGGTACTGTAGGAGCTATCGGAGCAGGCGTTGGAACAGTGATGGGATTGGCCGGCGTTAATGCTCCTGAAAATGAAATCAGAAGAAGGTCTATGGAAGAATACTTCGATAGCTTAGAATATCTGAAGTACAATAAACTAGCTGACAAGGCTGGCGAACAAGGCAATATTGCTCTTGCAAATAGATTAAGAAGAATGTCTAAGAGAACCATGGTAGGACTCGACTATTCTCAAGACACAACCTCTTTCTATAAAGCAGCTTACAGCGCTCTCCCAAAACCGGACAGGCAGTATCTGCAGGCTTTTATCCAGGTTGATCCGGGTAAAAGACCTGAAGTCCTTGACAAAGTTCCAGATTATATGCAGCCTATTCTTATGCGTCTATGGAAAGATCCAAAGTCCGAAGCTGATGCCGGCAAGCTATCAAGAGTAGACCAAAACAATAGAGCCCATCAGGCTGCTTTATCGTATGTAAACAGTCACGGCGGCGTCCCAGATGATGATTCTATGGTATGGCATCCAGATATTAGCATTGAAGATGTCAAACTAAAGACCATTAAAAATCTTGGTGCTGACATACATAACTTTGGGTTTTGGGGAACTGATGAGCGAGATCTTGAAAGAACGCGGCCTTATATCAAACCCCTTCCATTCTCATATAATACAAACACTTACCAATCTAATAGGTTGAATTTTACTAATAATATGTTACAATATGGTTTTAGCAATGTGTATGTTGATTTGATAAGAAATCCTAGCAGGCAGCCAGAAAATGTATATTCAATTAATATTCAGAGAAATAGACTTGGTGACATTGCAGGGTTTGACAGCAGGTCTGAGGGAAGGTTCTAATGCCTGACAAGCCAGAACAAAGAAGTGGATCAGTAGCGCCTTGGTTGGTTGGCGGAGGGCTATTAGCTTTTGGTGGGTATCAGGGATATAAGCACTTCGGCCAGAAGCACTTAGGAAATATGGCAAATAATCTAGGCGATGAGATTAAAGCTGTTGTGCCATCAGTAGAACAAACCGAACAAATAATCAAACCAAGTTCTTCCACAGAATTCTGGCATAAGTTTGACAGAGCAGGAACTCCTGCAGCTGGCATTGGAGCCACAAATTCATTTATGCATGATATAGTTGATGTCGAAGATGCACACTATAAAGGATTCGATGAGATTTTAACTCCTAAGAGAGCTGCTGCTTATAACAAAATTGTGACAGCTCAGCTTACCGACTTTCAGTCTGTTATGAATAATACACACGGAACCAATCTTCTTAATATAGAAGCAATCAACGAGTCTATAAATAGTGCAAATACTGGTTTTATTGATGGCATCAGCGAAAGAGCAAAGAGAAATACAGAAACAGCTGGCTTAATAGGAAGGTCTGATGTAGAAGATATATTTTTTGCTCATTATGGAAGAAAGGGTAAAAGAGCTCAAGAGTTCATTGCAAGAGAGCAGGCTGCTGTATCACAACTGGAAGATATAGCAAGCCGGCTTACAGCATCAACTGGGCATCAAGTTAAAATACAGGCCATTAACCGCAGCGGTGTAGCTCCAGAAATAGGGCTCAGAGTAGGTGGCGAGTTTATTTCTATGGGCGCCGCCACTGGAACAAGGCTTCAGTTTGGTTCAAATGTATATCAGGGGCCTCAAGCCATTCTTGGCAGAACAGCTGAAGGCAGGCTAAAGACCATGACCTTTCATGAAGCTTCTGTAAATGTTCTTGAACAAAAAATGGGCGAGCTAAAAGGCATCAAGTCTTCAAGTCAGCTTAGATCCAAGATATCCGGTATATTATCCGAGCCTAGAGAGGCCGCAATCTTTTCTAGTCCTGAAGATAAGATGAGAGCTATAGCTGGTGTTCCTGGACAACCTATGAGCGCTGCCGATGTCGCTAGAAGTGGTAACATTGTAACTATGCCGAGTATAGTTAAAGAATCAGGCGCACAAGCTTCAAGAGATGCTGCTGAAACTCTTAGAAGAATAACTGAATGGGCAGGCAAAGAGGATTGGGACGAGACTACTCGCGCAAGAATGTTTCATATAAAACCTGGACAAAGGATTACTCCAGAGCGCGTGCTAAGGCATTTCGTTACAGCTGTTAAAGGAGATAAGGTAGACAGACTGACTTTCTCTGCTTTTACTTCTTTGAAAGCTCTTACGGTTGGAGGGATGCTCACTCCGTTTCAAAACATAGCCAAGGAAGGCGGCGAGGAACTACGCACAGGATTGCTTAGAAAATCTCAATCCGCCAAATATAAATATAATAAGTATTATGGCTATGGAAGGGAAATGAGACGGCAGAATCTTGCTGGGCTTCTTGCAGGTGAGGGTTCTGAGCGTTTGGCTGGAAGCGTAAGTGGCAAGGTTCATGCTATAGATAAAGTTCAGAAATTAATTGATGGTGAATGGGTAGACGTTCCAGACAAACTAGTTGGCGCGTTAGGTGGTAAATTTTCAGGTGGTTCTGGTGTTATGGCTATTAGTGAGGAATTCGGCGATTTATCTCACGAGTCATCTGGAGATTATATGCTCAAAAAGATAAGCGGCTCTCCTAACAAGAAAATCAAAGATACAATTAATGAACTTGCAAGAAAGGGCAAGCTAGATGTAAGGAATCTAAAAGCAGCGGGTATTACAGTTCGCAAAAAAGATGCTCAGGGGCTATTGCGAACTGAAACAGGAAGCCTGGAATTTAGCCAGGCTGCTTTAAAGCAAGCAAGCGAGACAGAAAACTCTCTGGTTATACCCGGTAAAAGACTTAGAAAAATAAGTGAATCTGGCTATGCTTTTAGGCTTGGGCCTACTAGTGTTTCAGCTACAAGAGGTACTCGATTTATAGGCAAAGGCTCAGAGGGAGTTCTTGGTGCTTTGTGGTCAACGAATATTAAACCGGAAGTAAGATCTCAAATGGCTTATGCCACAATACAGAGCCTAATGGAAGAATCAGATATCAAATATTCTCGCAATTTAGACGAGTTTGCAGCTACTATATCTGGTGAACTAGATAGAGCCGATCCTAATGCCAGATATTTTAAAGGCGTAGAAGGCAATCAAAAAAGATGGCAGCAGCTTACAGATCTAATGACTGAAAGAATGCAGAAAGAAGGAGTAGATAAACGTAGCCTGGATAAGTTTAGAGCATCTATGGAAGGATATGGTCCTGGTAAGACCATAGAATTTGCTGCTGAGGGTCAACACTACAGAGCTAGAGCTACGACACTAACTGGTACTGCGTTTCCTAGAATGTATCCTCTTGAAGAGGAGACAGCATTGCATGGTACAGTAGGCAGATATAAATCTGAGTATACAAAGAAGCTGGATGATTTTAATAAAGCATTGGCTGGACATGAGGACCTTCCTGGTGTTCAAAGATTCATGGAAGCTCAAACAAAGAAACATAGTATTCTTGAAGATGTTTTACGCCACGAATCTGTGCCAGATACACTGATAAGAAACTTCAATGAAGCTGAAACTCAACAGCTAGAGGCCATAAGAGAAATACAAAGAATGGAAGGCGGTCCAATAAAAGGCATAGAGAAGAAGTTTATTGCACTCAAAACAAGCGAAGAACAGTTTATGTCCAAGCTTACACAGAGAGCGCAAAGTACTCCACGCAGATATAGACCACAAGACTTTATGATGATGGCTATAAAAGCTCATGCTGACCCTGAAAACAGAGACACAGGTGTGCTTGAGTATCTGCTTCGCATGCAGGAAGGTAGCCAGGCTCGCCGCAGCTTTCAAAACGTGGCTATGGCAGCTGAGCCTTTATTTGGAACAAGTACCAAACAGATTATTGAAGAAGTAGACAAGGGTATTCTATTTGGCAACAAGGCCTTTAGTTTATCAAATCCTGATGACGTCGAACAGCTTAAAGTTATTACCAATGTCATGGGTCAGATTAAAGATGCGGCAGATTCTGCAGACGACGAAGTTGTCAATGCCATGTCCATACAAGACATTCTTAGAAGATCTAAAGGCCAATTTGAAGCTGCTGGATTAGGAGATGTTAATCCAGAAGAGCTTCTAAGTAAAAATCTTGCTATTACAGGAATGCCAGAAGGCACGTTCATGGATCTGGAAATTGAACAGGCTCTTAAAACAGGTACTGATAAGTTTCTTGTTTCTTCAAAGAATCAAAGAGAAATGATACTTCCATCTCTTGGAGCAACAGGAAGGCTGTTTGGCAAAGGTCCTAATGCTGAAATGATATCTTTGAATGAAATGCGCAGGTCTATACTTGGTGCACACCATGGGCTGTCTCTTATGTTAGAAGACGGAGAAAACATAGACGCTCTCAGATCCTCATATGCTACATTTCTTAAATCGCTTGCAGAGGAAAGCCATAAAACCGGTTTGTTTGGTAGAGCAGGCGAATTGCAGTGGACTAAAAGCGCGTATCCAAACATCAGACAGTTTGATTTCTCAGATATGAGAAGAATGGATTATCTTCGTCAGGCTAAGGATTGGGCTGGATACCAGGCAGAAGCTGCTACTGTTCATATAAGCAGAGAAATGGCTGAAGAGTTTGGTGCGCTCGACAAGCTTACCAAAAAGGGCGCCGATGATCTTTATGCTCATATGCAGTCTTATCCCGGCCTTACTCCTGGAATGCAGAGGACGGTTAAGCTTAGACTAGATGAAAACCTCAGAGGCAGGCAAATGAAGGTTGGATATGGAATTGCAATAGCCGGAGCCAGAGACTTTGATGCTGACCGTGTTGCTTTGATGTATCTAGGTGATGAGCATGAAGTTGTTAGAAATCTTTTGAACAACGATCCTAATTTATCCAAAAGCGATGCCAAGGCTATGGCTCGTAAATTTGTTTCTAGCATGAAGCAAGATTTTAGAGCAGATGCAGAGTCTATAGCATATCTACAACATTCTGAGATGAAGCTTGCACAGCGCGTTGCAGACGCAAACTTTTTATCAGCAACAAACAAGTTACATAAAGATGCTAATGTTAATGCTGTTAGAGATATCGTCAATTATATGGGAAGGATTGATGATGTAGAAATTAAGTCTGGTGCTTACGACGATGAGATTCAGCGAATTCTATCTAAGCACGATATATCTGGTACAGCCGCAGATACGATGATCGACGTATTTAAAAAGAAGCTTGTAGCATCTAAAGAACTTGGTGTAACTACAAACAAGCTTATGATGATGCGTAATACTCTTGCCGATAATATGATTAGAGACAAAGGAAGCAGGCAAGCTACTGATTTCGCGATACAATACTTTCATCAAATAACACAGTCTCTTATTAGCGCTAGAAAGCATGGAGAAAAAGGTGATGCTTCTAGAGAATTAATCGAACTTCTGCAAGGTAGATCTGTTGATGGTGATTTCAAGAACCTTACAAGAGCACACAAGGATAAAATAGGCGAGCTGTTAGGAGAATCTCTTGTTGAAGGCGGTCTTGCTGGAGAGGTAAAAGACAGATGGTTGTGGAGAAGTGTTGATGAAGGCGTGTATGATTCTAACCAAGTTAAGTGGATAATAGATGAGCAAGCACAAAAGCTAAACGTAAAATCATTCAATGAATTAAAAGAAACCTTTGTTAACTTGGCAGAAGAAAATCTTAGAAGAAGAAATGAATGGGACGAGTCTAATTTCTTGTTTGAAACAACCATGAAGAAGTCTGGGCTTGGTAGATTTGCAGAGAGAGGTCAATGGTCTGTTAGACAGTTTATTGAACAGGCTCCTAAGCATATGAAGAAGCTTGGTGCCTTTGTTAAGAAGCAAGCAGATCTTCCTGAGTTTGCTCGTCTTGTTTCTCATATAACTGGAATCAATGCTATTGCAGCTTATGCTGACGACGCATCAAGGGCTACTATAAGAGAGGCTGAGAAGACAGCTTCAGATGCTTTAAATTATGCAAAGGCTGGCGATGCAGCTGCTGACATAGCAACTTCCAAAGGTAAATCATGGCTTACCAGACTGTTTGATAAGTCAGACGAATACTTGGCTGGATCACCAAAAGCTAAGTACGCACTTGCTGGAGCTGCTATAACAGGTGCTGCTGCCTTCACATTTAGAATGTTTAGCGACCCGACCATGCCAGCTCCAGAAAGACCTGGTCCAGCCGCTCCGCCTGCTATGCCAATGGATCCAAGACAGCGCGGCATAACTCAATATCAAGGCGCTCCGCCGGCTCCTGTTTCTCCTTCATATGGCCTTGCAGATAGATTCATATCCTCAGGCTTAAGCGCTGCTCCAGAAATAGCTGTTGCAGAAATGACTAATTCACTGGACGGGCGTGGTTCTTTTGATATAATGGATCAGAGCCTAAGCGATCCACAATTCCAGGAAGAGTACGAATCGGCTCAGAGAGGTAGGTTTTAATGAATAAAAATATTAAAATAGGTCCAGTACAATTAAGTGTTGACGCTGATAGCTTTTCTATATCAGATAGAAAGGTTAATACAATGGTGCCTGGTCTTCGAAGTAATATACCAAAGGTCATCAATACAGGAAAGAGCAGGCTCGAATATTCCTTCAGTGCTATATTCGCAAACGAAGAAGAGATCAACACAAAGCTAAGACCTATTATTGCCTATTTCAAAGCAGTTCCTTTTATTACTGTAAAATCAGATGTATTGAATAAGCTTCTTGCAACTCGTCTTGTATCAAAAGCTGTTGCGAATCAAAGCAGCTCCTATGATAAGCTAGGTTCTAATTTTATACAGAATAAACTTATCAGCGATCTTCGTAATGCAATATACGAACATCTTTTAGATCCTATTGTTAAGAGCTACATGAATTTGACTGTTATAGATAAAACTATAATAGATCAGTTTATAAAAGAAAAACTTGGTGTGTCATTGGATGATATAAATCGACCAGCTCTAAGAACTCTTGTGTCAAGATATGTAGAGCTAAATTACTATGTGTCTAAGGCCACAATCCCTATCAAGGGTGGATCTAACGAACAGCAGATACGTGAATTAAGAAAGCATATAAGAGAAAAACTCGCTGGCCAGCTAAAAGAAAGAGATGTTATAGACAGAGCAAAAACTGCTGGTATAGTACAGGTTGCTGATGCCTCTGATGTATATGATGGTGACACTTTTGTTGTTAGTGGAACAACATATCGTTTATTTGGCGTAGATGCATTTGAAACAGTAAGACCAGGAACTCAGCTTGGTCCAGGTCAAGAAAAGAAACCTGAGAAATCATACGCAGCTTCCGCTAAATCCTTTCTTGTAGACAGACTTGTTGGTCAGAACTTTACTCTATCTGAAGTTGGAACTAGAACATATAATCGTGTTTTAGGAATATGCGAATCCGTATCTCCAAGCCATGGAGAGAATGCTAATGTTGGTTTAGAGATGGTTAGCCAAGGCATAGCGCTTCCATCTGGCGTTGCAAGTATGGGTAGATATGCAACTATAGAAAGCTTGCCATATCTCAAAGCTGCTAAAACTGCTGCAGAATCTGGGTTGGGGATATGGAGTCAATCTGAAATTCAAGTGCCAGAGCTTTGGAGAAAGTATGCACAAAATATTAACAACTTTGCTAATCCGTCAAGTCCGACTGTTTTAGATTCAGACATACAAGAATTGACAATAAAGCCTGCATCTGTTCTTAAACAGCTTATCGATTCTTTAATTGAAGAGCTTGAGGGTCGTACTCCTAATATAGGTATTAACTTTGTTGCATCTGCTCAGCCAATCTTAGATGCATATGAGCAGAGCATTGTATCTGAAGACAAGAAAAAAGAGGACGTAGATAGAGTTTCTGAGTTTATTGGATTCCCAGAAGATCTTATCCCGTCATGCTTTGCTGGTATTTCATATTCAGCAGTGCACGATTTACCACAGGCCATACAGGCACAGTTTCATTTCTCAGTGTTCAATCATGCTCCTTATGGTCCTACTTTTGGCTTCAAGTCTGACGTAGTTCAGCAAAACGGAGTTTCAGCGGTAGTATCAGATCCAGACATAACATATTCACGTTTAGTGCAAGGCTATGTTAGCAAGGAATTTTTGGAGGAGCCAGCATCCAAACAATACCTAACAGCATACACGCCAGCTAAAGACTTTACCATACACTATAATGATGTAGACACGATTGTTAAGAAGACATCAAAAGCTAAATTAAGAGAGTCAGATATTAAGACTAGCGAAAGAGTGCAGAAGTCAAAGGAAATGTTGAACAAGCGCGAATCTGTTGTGTTCATAGGGAAGCGAATTACTATATCTCCTGATTCTGGTGAGATAGAAATATCAATATTGGAGGATGAAGAAAAGAAACAGTCAACTGTACATAAGCTTAATAATATACAAATTGAATCTGTAAGCTGCAACATAACAAATAACATTGTCCATTTACCTATTGAAGCTGCCGCTATTCCAACTGCTCAACACATTGGAAGAGGTATAGGTTCTGTGTCGTTAGAGATTTCTTCTACAGATGAGAACTCTATGGCTGTTTTTAGAACTCTTGAGCATGCTATTCAAAATGCAATGCATATATCCAATCAGTATGGAGCTCCTACTTCTTTCAGAATAACTAATCCAACAATTAATTTGTCTGGAGCCAAAGACTTTGTTTTCGATAATATAGTTGTTAGCAATGACAGATCAGCTCCAGGTAAGTATAATATGAGGATTAATCTGGTCGAAAGCTTTAATGCCGAGGAAGACACAGAAGAGAAATTGATACCTAAGATTGATTTTGATTTCAAGGATGGCTCTGGTGTCGCAAAGAAAGTAGTAGAGGCATTAAAAGAACACGCTGGTAGTCCATTTTATGACAAGTTTATGTCTACTTTCTTCCCGATGACAAAGCCTAGTAGGTCTGTTTCTTCTGATATAGAAGAGTATGTAAATACATATCCTCTTATGCTTCTATTTGCTCACACCCATAAAGACACGCCAAATCCGGTTCTTTTGGATGCATACGGAGAAAATATAGGATTTATAGAAAGCTTTTCTAATATTGTAAATAGAGTTAAATATGACAACATAACTCCCAAAGCTGTTAATATGAGAGACAATCTCATTGAAAGATTGTATCAAATTGATCGCGCATGGTTCGTAGATATAGCTAGCTCTCTTCCAATAAACATAAGCACTGCAATAAATGAAAGAAATCCTTTTAGCACAGCGTCTTCAGTACAAGATGATGTAAGAAAGTTTAGCAACCAGTCAATAGTATTTGACAAGGATAATTATAATCCAAGCTATTTGATAAAAGGAGGTAAGTGGGTCATTGGCCCATGGGGTAAAGGACCAGGCGCTACTGCAGGATCAACAGATGCCATGTTAAATCGCAGAGACTACTTTTTGCAGTTCTTATCTACAAAAGATTTTACCAAAAAGTATTTGTTAAACTTATCACAAGGTTGTTTTAGTGCTGCATATTATTTCAGAAATCTTTTTGAAGATGAATTAGATAGCAACGAGCAAGCTAAGAAAGCCTTTTATAATTGCATCTCATTTCTTCTTAGCGAAGCTCTAGAATCTAGTCCTAATTTTGAAGGCTTCTTTGGTGCTTGGATTACAAGACAGGTAGGCCTTTATTCTGAAGACCTAGATAGAAGTCTTTTGCCCACAAGACAAGAGCCAACTACATTTAATGATCTTAATCTACCTACATATAGAGATGTATTTGGCAAAACAGACTCAGTAGTAATTGAAGAAAGAAAGAAGTTGATTTCTGACTTGCGTGCTATTAGCATTTATATTCCAGAGATATCATACAATGTAGATACTATATCTAGTCCGTATCAATTTTATTCCGACATTGTTACTCAGTATCATGTTGGCAAGAGTAATATTGGCCTTCATATGATTAGCGGTTCTAATTTATATAGATCCCAAGACAAGGCTCTCGATAATGTATATGACACTGCAGTAGAAATTTACTCAAAAGAAACTGAGACGATGAAATCTAGGCTGCCTGTTTCTGATGCAGTACTTCCAAGAAATAAAGAGTTTTGGTCGCGTTTAGACCCAAATGCAATAGCTCGTTCTCCAGATGATGTCGTTGAGCCTGGGTGGATGTATGATCTTCAGTGGGAAGATGTGTCTGATACGGCATCTGTTACAATGAACCATCTTAAAAAGGTGCATTCTAATAATGTTAACAAGATATCGCCAATAACAACTAATGACTTAGAAGACAATGACATACTTAACAACTATGAAGATCTAACTGTAGGCGATAATTACATAGAAAAGATAAAAGAAGTATCTAGTAAAAAAAGAATGTTCAAAGGGTCGCAAATAGGCGATATTAACTTTGCTGAAGTTCCTTTACAGTCTATATCTTCTGTTGATAAGTCTAAAAAGAAGTATCCGTCAAGCGGGACAAGTACTACGACTAACTTGCCTGGTAGTTTTTCTACTGACTCTATCGATACTGATAGACATACTAACAGATTAACAAGAGATAGATATAAAGACGACAAGATATCTTCTATTAGAAAAGCTTATCCAGGATACGCGATATATTTTCTTGAAGAGGATGCAGAGGACTGGGGTTATCTTGATGATTATTACAGGTACGACTCAGTTATATCTTGGGACGTTGTACAATCCAAAAAAGATATAGACACTGCAGTAGTTAAATTTACTAACTTTAAGGGCGTGTTAAGCAATCAGTCTCCAAACAAAGATCGCCTAAAAGATGAAGTTGTTAGTGCAACTGAAACTGTTGATGAAAGTATTTCTGAGCCAGTGGATCCTAACTCTGCTTATGAGGGAGACCTAAGTGGTCTAGAAGGGCTGTTAACAGCCTTTAAGCTTAGACAAGGAACTAGAATTATTATCAAGTCTGGATTTACAACTAAGATTTCTGAGATGGAGACTATATTTACCGGACAAGTGGTCGAAGTATCCCCTGGAGATATCATCACTGTTATTTGTCAAGGATATGGATCTCAGCTTATGTCTTCCATGAATAAAGAGTTTATGTGGGATGATCATAACTTCCCAGAAATATTATCAACGGTTCTTTATGACACAACTTACTTTGGCAAATGGGAGAGATTTGTTGATAGGCTTCCTGGTCAAAGTAAAATGTATAGCGGAACCGTAGGATCAATTATTTCTCACAAGCTTATAGGCGATTATTTTCCTAGCACCGCTGATGATAATATATATAGAATAGCAAAACCTCACGATAATTTCTTTAAGTGGATGTGGGATTGGGCGTGGGGAACAAATTGGCAAATTCGAGGACCTATTTGGTCTAATATATTGACAATGACAAGATATGTGCCAAATACGATACTAACAATTCGTCCTTACGATGGACGAGCTACGCTGATATGGAATGATTATGATGGCTACTATATTGACACTAACCACATAAGCAGTCTTAGTTCTCAAATCGGCCATGCTGCCTCGGATTATTTGCTAAGGTCTGGTCTTAAACAAAACGACAACCAGACCAAATCAGAAATGCTTGGTGAGATTTTATCCAATGATATTTTTACATCTAATGGATCATCTAGTCCGTATATGAGAAGCGAACAAAGGCTAAGCGATGCCAGGTCAAATTTATACAACCACGGCATATATGATTTTAATGATAAAATAGACTTGATTAATGAGGAGCTGATATTAACCATTTTGTCTGATTGGTTCATGGATAAGTTTCTTAAAAATATAATAATTAGTAGTGAAGAGCTATTTTCAAATCATGTAGTTAAGCTAAGAATGGATTCTACCGTACCAATCTCTATTGAACCTATTCTGAAGACCATGGAAAGACCTAGTCAAAAATATAGCGAAGCTGTGCCATTTTCTCCGCTTTCTAAGCCTACTGGAAATAGAAAAGTCGAAAGCAAGTTTTATGTGTCTGATGTTAGCGGAAATATTGCAAGGGGTATTATTCCCATAGCATACTTACTACCAGAAAACGTAAATATTGCTAAAGACAGAGACAATATAAGAATAGATCAAATTAAAAAAATAGTTAGTGCTGTAGTTAGATATGCAGAGAATCATCCTGGCATAGGTATCAATATCAAAGACGGCAAAACTATGGATGCTATTATGCAGTCTTTAGATATGGAGAATATCATACCTGGATACTTGGCTATGTATGATAGTCGTAATTTCTTAGCTGCATTTGAAATATATCTTCCAATTAGTCGCGAGGTTGTATCGCAGATATTATCGTATTTACTTCCTGCGATATATGGATCTGTAGACTATGTCAGCAGGAATCCCGGCACATTTTTATCTGACGTAAACAATAGCGCAGATAAACTAAAAGATCCGTATGTACCTCCTAATATGAGACCTATAGTCGAAACACACTCTGCGGTTAGTGGTGTAAATATCATTAAAAACAATATTAGAGCTACAATGTCTGAGTCGGCCAATACTGTTTCTCTCACTAAAGAGGACTCTAATAGTACTATGGAGCTTTCAGTTTCTCCTGGTTTAACAACCAAGCTTGCCAAGTCAATTGTAGACATAAACTGTGAAGATGTTCAGGTGAGAACTCAGGCAATATTTGGTGCCCTACAAGAAGAAATGCAGAAAATGTATAGAGGTCTTCTTATTTTATCTGGCAATCCAAGAATTAAACCTTATCATTATATTAGAGTAGACGATTATTATAATAGTATGTTTGGATCTATAGAGGTAGATAAGGTTATTCATTCTTTCAATCATAAGAGCGGATTTACATCTTCTATTGTTCCTCATATGATTGTTAGAGCCAGAACAGATCGTGGTTATTATGCTGCTATGATGGCAAATGCCGAGGCTGGTTTTAAGACTATGCTTGGTTTAGGAGCAGCGTTGGCTCTAGCTATAGGTACGTTTGGCATTGGATGGATTGGAATTATAGCTGGTGTTGGCATAGGTATAGGCACTGGAATAACAACTAGTAAGTTTCTAGGTCCTGGAGCAGGTCAGCCAGGATGGTTTCTTGGTATACCATACCCCACGTTTTCTGGCCAGGGCTTATTTGATAAATCTAGGCTCAATCCTGTCAAAATAGCTCCGCTTATATACAAGGGTGCGCCGTATGTTGTTGGGCTTGAGGGATGGGACAATAAACAATGGACATATTCAGAATATAAACGAGAGCTTATGCGACTATATGAAGCCGGATGGGACAAATTTCATTCGCAAATCTCAGACGCTAAGAACGCTTTGTGGGATGCTGCTGGTGAAGCATATCAGGCAGGCCATCATACCGCAGAACATATTTGGTGGAATAGGAGGTAGTTATGCCAGAGAAAGGTAGGGTAACTGAACCCGTACAACAAGACTCAATAAAATCCCTTCCTGGGATTGAATCTATATCTGTGGAGTACTATAATATAGTACCAGATTCGCTTACTGTAATAAAGAAGAAGCCTAGGTACGATGCAAGAGGATGTATAATCCCAGAACCTCCTACCAAGGATATAAAGATCGATATATATAAAAGCGATAGCAGTCTTGTCCAGACGGTTCGTATTAACTGGCCAACAAATGGTATTGTACATCTGAGAGCAAATCCAGATGAATATCGAGTCAAAAGAATCACAAAAGGCTATCATAGACACTATGAGATAGAAGCTAAAGAAAATAGTGAGAAGGCACAAAAGATAGCGTCTATGCAGGAAGTAGAGCCTATGAGAAGCAGCGGTGTCATGTCTAAGGCCAATGTTGGCGTGGATATTTTTGGCACAATAGGCCAGCGAATAGAAAGAATAAAGCGCAAGGTTGAAGGCGCCAGAAGTAATAACATGCTTGACAACGACTACGATGAGACTCGTATGACAAAGGTTGGAGAGCCTGGTGCCATGATTCGTATGCAGTCTCCTGATCTTTTAGGTGAAACTAAAGGCGATCCGGTTGCTATTGATAATCCCATTGATAAAGGAGTAGTCAAAGCAGAGATGGCGGTTGGCAACATGTTCAAAATGGTAGGAGACACAACGGGATTTAAAAATGTTAGCAAGATAATTAAGCATGGCATAAACCCACAGGAGATGCAGTGGTCTGATTGGATTGTCAACCCTATGACCAAGTTTCTGCCTTCTACAGCAGTTAAGCCTGTAAAGACATGGATGAGAGCGCTTCTCCCGTCGGCTCTTATGTTGGGCATGATAGCTGCGATGAAGCATGCTCTTAAAGACGTTAAGTCGCATATGCCACCACAACCCAATTATACTGGCCAGACCAAAACAAGTGGTGTATTAGGTCAAATAGAAGACTTTGAGAACGAAATAAGGAGCTAATCATGGCTGTTGTAAATCAACACGATATATATCTTGATAAAGATCACGATATTATTAAAAGCGGCACAGGCGATATTTCTGTAAGCAATAGTTTTAACGGACTCAAAAATATTGTTAAGTTCAGAGTGCAAACCTCTATAGAAGATTGGATTTCTGGCGGTGATTTTGTAGCTGATATTGATAGATTTATTGGTCAGCCAAATAATGAGGACACCGCTCAGCGCATGCAAAGACGCGTAGAGCTTTGTTTGCTAAGGGATGGATTGATAAATTCTTCTGATCTTAGAGTCGAGATTGTTCCTGTGTCTCCAACAGAGGTTGTTATGTTCGTTCTTATTTCAAATATCAATACCGATGATAATTCTGGTGGATATATGGAGTTACAATTCAAAATTGACTTTACATCTGGCTATATTGTGGGTATAATATAGAAAACCTTGGAGTATAATCATGGCAAGAACAATAGATAAAACTGGTTTAATGAACAGAATGTTGCGAAGGCTAAGCAACAGAGGATTTAATTCTCTTAGTACTGGATCGATGGTGCGTACTATGGCAGAGATCTGGGCTGAGGAAACTTCGCAAGTTCTTGAAGATATTGACTTTATAACATCTAGATATATGTTGGCTAATGCTACTGGTGGCTTTTTGGACATTCTTGGTCAACTTGTTGGATTGCAGCGTACACCGCCAATTACTTCTTCTGTAGATGCTGAAGACGAAATTGTAAAATTCTATACAACAACAGGTGTTTTATCTGATTACCTGCCTGCGTCTGATGTTTCTGGATTTGCAGAAATACCAGCTGGAACAAGAATATCTGATCCTGACAATGTTGTTGTATATGAAGTAGAACGCACAATTGTTCCTATGGGAGTATCAGAAATATATGTTGGAGCTAGTGCTGTTGAGACTGGGTCTCATACCACAGTTCCAGCTAATAATCTTACAAACCATGACTTAAATATATCCAATATAAGTGTTACGAATACAAGTGCGATATCAAATGGAGCGGATTTAGAGAGCGATGAGAATTTCAGGTATAGAATTTCTAGATCTCGCACGACTGCAGCTAAGGCTAATGAGACTGCTGTCAGACTGGCAGCGCTTCTTGTTCCTGGTATATCTGATGTTAATCTTAAACCAAATGTATATGGCCCTGGTACTTTTGAAGTATTGCTTGTTCCAGAAGGCAATGTTGTTACAGAATCACAGAGAACTACAGCTGAGATTAGTATAAGAGACGCCGCATCTTTTGGCACGACTATATATATTACAGAGCCGACTTATTTGACTATAAATATGGTTGTTCATGTTACAACCCAAAACATGTCGACACAAAACGACAATTCCACTTCACAAGAAACTGCTCTAGGAAATGTTCTGTCATATTTAAGCTCAATACCAATTGGCGGATCTTTTAATCCAGCAGTTCTAGAAAGAAGATTGTTAGATGGAGATCCTAATCTTATCAATGCAGAAGTAATATTACTATGTATTGATGGTAAACCAGTTCCATCTTCTATATATCAGCTTGATGATAATGAATTATTTATGCCTGACCCACAACTATCTAATCCGATACAGGTGCTTATATGAGTAACAATGACAAGATATATGCTAGCGATCTTAATTGTGTTTCATGCGGCAAACAGGCAGTTGCATTTTGGCCTTGCATTGATCCAGATATAGTTTCTAAACCGTATTGCAGAAAATGTTTAGACGAAATTCAACATGAATTATTAATGAGAATGATAGATGAAGGAAAGTAGCTTTAAATATCTACCTACTGCTTATGACCCAGAGACCACTAGGTTGGCTAATAGACTGCCTTCTTGGCATCCAATGAGAACTAAGAGGATGTCTAGTGTAGGACATCAGCTTATGAACTCTACAATGGGCTCTGGTATGTCTGATATCAACTACAGATATCTTGAAGGCATAGACAATACCTTCTTAGGTACATGTCGTACAGATCAAGTTGGGCCTGTATACGTTAAGACTACAAGTAAAAGACCGTCCAGAAGCTCGTCTAATACAAGAAATATGTTATTTAATGCCGGCTTCGAATGGGCTCCCAGAATATCTGATAAAGCATGGCAATGGTATACGGTTACTGAGAAGATATCAGATCAGACTACAGCAACAGACGCTATAACGAGAGACCATACAAGCTATTATTATGGCGGAACCTCTTTGAAGGTTACTCTGGAGCAAGGATACCAGGCTTATATCATACAAAGCGTTACAAGAAGTTTTAAGGCCAACGAAACCATAGGCATAAGCGTTATGTATAAGGGTGAAAATACTTTGGTTGGCGATGATGGAATACGTTTATACCTTACTGGCGAGAAGCTATATGATGGTAGCACCACTCCTACATCTGTTGTATATGGCGACGCCGACACTGAAAATATATTTACCAGGCTGACTGAAGACGTACATTTTGCACATGATGTCAACAATGTAAACTTCGTCATCAAGATAGTCAATTCCTCTTCAGGAACTATGACGTACTATATAGATGCTGCACAGATGGAACTTGCCGGTTCTTCCGGGTGGCATATAAGATACGATGATCCAGTATGGTTTGTTGATACAGAGAACAATGGTCCTTTTGATGTATTCTATTCAGATACATATAAACGCCGCGTGATTTATTGTTCAACTACAGATGATTTCATGCTGAGAACAGCTCCAACAAGAGCGATCCTCTCCACACTTAGTAGAAACATTAGCCTTCAAACTTCAACAAAAACACATTCGCGTAAGATAGAGTTTGATCGTAAGTCATGGACTACTGAGTTTAAGATAGAAAGCAATCAGATAGTAAGATTCAACTCATCTATCCCAGACGAGGCATTTGCTACATACAACCTATATGAACTAAACGATGATAATACGTGGTCTGTTAATAGCAGTGCGACTCTTCACGACTTTGTAATAATCGGTGAGCTTTTATACATTATTGCATATGAAGATTCACAATATGTCCTAAAGATTTGCAATCCAGAAATGAATGAGCCGGAAGATTCATATATCTATGTAATCAATACCATACCGATTGAAGATGATTATGAGATATTAAATAGCTCAGTTTCTTCCCTGTCAATAGTACAAGCCACTGGTAGAGATAATCTATTTGCTCTTGATGTTGAATATCAAGATGGAAGCGAAACAGATACAGTAAGATTTGGGGTTACTTTAATGTACGACTATTATATATATGATGATACCTCCAACCAAATTATTACCAGAGAAAATTATAATAATTATGGAGGCATTATAATAACATGAGCGAACTCAGAGATCTATTTACTATTAAAGAACCTGTGGCGCCTCCCAACAGCCAGACATATTCACTTGGTGGTAAAGTGCACAGTTCTGTTGTAATGATGGAAGTCAATGGCACAAGATTTGGATCTGCCGCTCAGTTTGCTCATAGACCATATGATTCTGATTGGAATCAGTGGGCATATCCAGTCGATATTACTAATGTAGATACTTTTAATGTAGCATGCGCCGTTTCTACTTCCAATGAAGTTACTTTTATCAGCGAAGATGCTATTTATAATTACTCTGATACAGATATACAAATTGGCCTTGATGAATCTCTATCTAATGAGCTTCAGCTAGCAACTGATATGTATAACGCAGGTCAGCTAACTGCAGGCCAGCTTGCATGTGTGTCAAACGAGCTATCTCTTTCGTCTGTTCTTGGTGAATACTCTGCATCAGGAGAATGGATAGATACTGATTATCTATCAGATATTCAGCTATCTATAAGAGGATGGAAAGAAGGCAGAGGGCCATTTGGCTATACAAATGCATCTACAGTTGTTACATCTCATCCAGACGCAAATACATTCTTAAATAACGCTATGCAGGTAAATAGTCTTGCGAGCAATGATTATATTGAAAGCCTTGTTGCAGATGGGTATACAACTGGAGATAGGCTGTGGACTCACCTATTTAGATCAGAATTCTCTTTGGGTGAAGACTATATATCCACTACAGATCTCAGTCTTGTACTAGAATATGAAGGCGCTATTGAAGTATTCCTCAATGGCGCATCTGTATATAGAGACAATATGAAGTGTAGCTCTACATTCCCATGGGGATTTTCTGAGTACGCAACAGCAAGGTCTGACACTACTACAACTGTTGATCTTAGTAGTTATACAAGTCTTGTACAACAGGGAACAAATACCATAGGCATAGCATTAAAGACTGCAAGTAAAACAGACGATAGCGCGTTTGTATCTGCAAAGCTCGAAGGCAGTATATGGAAATATCAATGGTCAGACCCAAAACAAGTTACACTAGAGCTTTCTGATGGAACACAAACAGAGGAGCTTAATTTCAACTCCTTGGATAACTTCGGTCTAATGATTGACATGGAAAGACTTCCAGGAGAGCACAACGTAGATTATAAAGAAAGAATGCTTAATAGCTTAGATCCTGAGCTTCCTTCTAATTCTACTATACTTGGGTTATTAAATGGTATTTCTCATAATCTAGGATTGCCAATAGACACCACAGCTATAACCATTGAAGCGAACGACTTATCAGAGAAGCCTAACAATAAGATAGTTACTGGTATGACTGTATATACAAGAAATAACTATTTCTATTTTACAGCTGACCAGTTTATCAAATCAAACGAGCAGCTAACAATTGATTCCAATTATCCTATAGCTACAATATCTAAGACAGTTGATAGGCTTATTAAGATTACTGATGCAGACGGCAATATAATTAACGATGCTCTTTATACTACATCTCACGATGGAACAGAAATTGAAATTAACAGCGATCTTTCTTCTGAAGTTTTATATGCTACCTATCAGTATGCTGAGCGTATAGACATGACTGATATATCTATCCAGGATGTTGTATTATTCATCAACTCTATTCTGTTTGGTACGTCTCTTGTAGCAACGGCCACCGTTAGCGAAGAGTTCTTTCCTGAGATATATCGTGGAACATGTTCAACTGCCGGCACAACTTATATAGATGACAATATAAATGTTGAGAATCTAAACCTTCCGTCTCCATCATACATCAACCTTGTTGATGCTGAGAAGCGCAGAAAGGTTTCTAGTATATCAGATGAAAGAATATACTTCGAAGGTTCTTCTCTTGGCACTTATACTGATGTTGAATACACTCTAAACTATTGTCCGAGTGCGTTCTTTATTCCTCGTACCAGATTTGAAGAGAATGACAATAATACATTATACATACCTTTATATCAAGTAAGATTGGATCGTATAAACAAAGACATGCTTGAGAAATATTCCAACGTATACCAAGGTCAGTTAAATGATGTTGGCGATATGATTCAAATGATTAGGGATAGCATGCATGTAACATGGGACGAACAGGTTGTTGACTTTGATATGTGGGATGCCATAGATAACTTCCTAATGTCTAACTCTGAAATACCTGGGTTGTATGATATGCCTAAGCAGGCATTTACAACAACCACAACAGATATGATGTCTCCAGATGAATTTAGGCTTGTTGGCGATCCTTCTAATGATTATGTCGCCCACTTCTTTAATTCGAATGACTTTGTATCTGGGGTTGGTAGCATAGATGATTACGATAGTCCTATTAATCACAGAGACGATCTTGCTCTGTCTGACATAGTAGTAGAAACTGATGGGTGGAGACCTAAGTTAAAAACAGGTTATTTCTATATCAGAGACAGAGAATATTATCTATTTGATAACAAAGAATGTAAGTGGATCAATGATCTTACATGGGTGAAAATACCTGTTCCTTACACAACTGCAAACAACGGACAGTCTGTGCAGCCTAAGGTGCAGGCAGTTTCTATAACGCACAATCCTACATCTTTTGTTGTACCAAGTACTTATATTCAAATCAAAGATGACTATATATGGCTGAATATGAGCTTTCTTAATCCCGAAGGATCTCCTGGGTATACGTCAAATCCTTTTAATTGTACTGTAAATATTAATTATACCTATTATGACCTTGTGGGTCAGAGCATGTCACTAAACTCTTCTGGAGTATCTACGGTTAATCTATTAAACCTAGACCGCGTATATGTCATGGATCCTTTACCTACAGATGGTGCTCCTATAGTCTTAACAGATCTTAATGCAAGTCCTTCCTCTGATTATACAGATAGACATCCTCAGTTTTCTGTTGATACAGAAGGCGCAATTGAATTTCTTGACAGTAAAATAGACCATCAAAACGTAGTATTTGAATGGGAATCTGGCTCTGGCGAATACTATATATCTGACAGAGTGGATTATAATCCTGCTAACAATCCAGAATCTACTGGGTTTCTTGCTATAGAAAATGACCAGTCAAGCCCTATTGGTGAAGAGTTTGACGGGCCTGGAGGTGTATTGTGAATAGTAATGAGTATTATAAAGAATCTAAGCCAGCTAAAGAAAGCACATTTAAGTTTATTGAATGTCCTTCTTGCGGCACAAAGATTGAAATTAAGCCTAAAGACAACTTCAAGGTATGTGTGCATTGTGGAGCTGAATTGTTACCTAATATATACTCTAATCAGAATGACATCATAGAGGGTTAATCATGGCATATAATGGAACCTTAAGAATAGATCTTGAATCTGATATTCTTGCGCCGACTTCATATCTAGTCATAAGGGTCATGTTTCTTAGCTCAACTGATCCTACTGTGAGGACAGATGTTACAACTCTTGTATCTCTTTCTACAGCCAATGGTAATGCAATCATATACAATTCAACAGACTTAGAAAGACCTCTGCTGTATGGAGTATCAGATGGTTCAGATACTATTACGGCAACTATCGGCGCTGCATCTGGTACCAAGTCTATTACCGTGGATAGTAGCTGGGATTATGACATCAATGAAAACTTTGATATGGATGGCGACTCATTTAAAGTTCCATATGCAAAGACATCTGGTTATAATAAAGGACGCAAGAGGGTTAATCTAGATACAGAAGAAGATGATCAGACCGACGTTATGAGCAATACTACTACCGATACTAACAAGCCCTATTCTATTGGTGTTATGCCAGATAGGATAGTGGTTAAGCAGACATTTGATTCATCTACTGTATGGACCACAAAATCTAGTGGTTATGGAAGATGGTATGGAAGAAAATTTGGCGTAGTCGAAGAGCTCGACAAACTGGGAATCGATTAATTCAGGAGAAGTAAAATGCCATCAGGACAAACAGAACACTTAAAGCTTTCTACCTTTAATAGCGGTGAAGATGGCTGGGCAGCTGCGATGAATAGAAATCTTCGCGTACTAGACAGCACACTTGCTACTGTATTGAAGGAAACGAATCTAAAAATAGCAGCGGTAGAACAGCAAATAGCAAACAGATATATTGATCTTGAGACCTCTCTTCAGACACAGACCGAGGCGTATATTAACAATATATCTAGCGCACAAAGCGCTAGCTATTCTAATCTTACAGATTATTTTGAAACTGTGATACAGCCTACTCTAGAAACGTTTCTTACTGACATGAATGCTATCACAGCTCAGATACAAGCCGCTCTTACTGCTGCAGAAACCACCAGACAAGAAACAAATAGTTCTATATCTGATATGTTTGATCTAATAAACACTCAGTTTGCTGCTGTAAGCGCAGAAATTCAATCTGAGACAGCTACAGTTAATGCAGCAAAATCTGAGCTGCAGAGCTTACTTGACAGTATAGAATCGGCTTTGAATACACATGTAGATAACCTTAGTAATCCACATGAGGTTGATGCTGACCAAATTGGCGATCTTGGCGATATAATTAAATATCAAGAGCATGAAGACGATGCTGCTTTTCTATAAGAGGTAGATATGAGCGTTTTAGGTACTACATCAACACTTGGACTAAAACTGTTTAATCCAGGCACTGCATGGTTGGCATTCAATGACAATCTTGACATATTAGATGCATGGTATAAAACAAATGTAATAGACGCCGATCCTAGTGATAGAATATCTGACGCGCATGATCAGGTTAAAAAAGCATCAGATTATGTCACTGCGGATTCCGTTTATGTGGATGTCCTACAGGCATGGGATGCCAATATACTTAGCTATGAATCTGCTATTATTGAAGACGGTAGTTTAGCATGGACATACCAAATGATTGCAGAAGATATTAATTTTGGCTTAAAAGCATCTAAAACCGGCGGCATATTTTACACCAAAATTCCTACTATAGCCAGTAAAAGCTCGTTACGAGATACGACAAAAGATATAGATTCATTGCCAACATCTCTTCATTACAATTTTGGTCAAGATTATATATCTACTGATCTTATTAAAGCGTTAAATAGTACTGATGAATATGTTCTAGCATATGAGAGCGCTTCTAGTGATTACCAAGATGCATCTGGATCTCCTACGCCAGTATATTTTGATCCTTCTACCACAACTGTTCCTTCAGGGTATCATGGAATACCAGGTATGCTTTGGGATGGGTTTATTTCTGGCGGAACTGAAACAGTTGCTGCTGCTGTTGAGTCCGACGCTTATTCAAATGAATTTGTACCTGGTATTTCTGGTATAAATGACTATCTTGATGATACTTGGACAACTGGAATCAATGTTGACTTCATGGGAGAAACAGGAAAGATTAGGCCACCTGGATATCTTGACTATAGAACTTTTGGTCAGGATATGTATAATGCTACCCTTATGTATAGAATGGCTGTAGAGTATCATTTTGGCACAACAATGCCTAGCAGGTACGCGGATTTTAGAGATTCAGTTAGCAATGACTTGTACTATAAAAATGATCAGCTTGACTATCTTGTAGATACTAGAATAAACACCGACGTTTCTAATGAACTAAGCGACAATATTAGCGAATTAAATGAATCAATTTCTTCTGACTTGCGTCTGGATGGCAATTTTATTCTAAGTGGTGGATATTACGATGGTTATAAGATTGATGATGCCATAGACATTCTATCTCAAAAGGTAGCTGCACATGCTAATAATGAAATGATGGTTGAAGTTAAAAACCATGATGGTATAATTGGTTATGCAAGCGTGTTGGTTGATGAAGGAGATGTTAATGGAGTGCACCAGGTTAGATTCTTAGATGATAATATTGGAACTGTAACCGATTCTGATATAATTCCGTTAGGCGCAGATAGGGTAGCGGTAGGCGAAAGTGAATCAATGGTTGTTCCAACCGGATGGCATACTCTGGTTGTTATAAACGATAGTTATATGTATATAAAATTTGAAGCTAAAAACCCGCATTATGTACACGGAGCTCCTGCAAATGAAGATGACCAGGGTATTGTTGATGGACTTAACATAACATATACTTCTGGTGATTCATCTTAGGGCTCATCTGGAGAATAAAAATGAGTAATGAGAAATTGATAAAAGGCTCACAAATAGATAGCAACCAGATTGAGTCTGGTCATCTTAAGAACAATTCTGTTACAGAACAAAAAATATCAGATGGTTCGGTGACTGCTAATAAAATCGCAGATGGTGGTGTTACCAATTCTAAGATAAATACTGTTAATGGATCCAAGCTAGTAGACGATTCTGTAACTGAAGCAAAACTTGCTACTGCAGTACAGACTAAACTGAATAGCGCAACAGCTAGCGAGATATCTATGGGCGATGCAACAGAGCTGTTTGGCGTTGGCAGTTCTATCAAATACAGCGAAAATACATCTGATTTATATACAGATTCTACTCCAGCTAATAACTTCTGGCATCCTTCTTACAGTGTAGCAGCATTCTCGACGGGATCACAGCCATTAGGATATAATGACGCCGACGTTGTTACAACTCTTACAAACACCACAAACAAACAGTTTTATTTTGTTAAAGATATTAACATAACTGCCGCGAATATAAGTAATGCGTATGGAATGTACTTTAACTTCCGTTGTGCTTTCAAGGGCATGATATGGGTCAATGGAACTGAGGCTTTCAATAACCTTGATGCAAGCGATGATGGAACAAAATATACTACGAAGGCTGGTCATACAATAGTTTGCGTCCAGGGAGCGCAGGATTATATTACAACTGGAATAGCAAATAGAATAGCAATTGTGTACAAGCAAACATCTGGTCAATCTAGCCTGGATTTTGGTGTTAATTTTGGTATGATTACTGGAGGAACTCAAGTTGTTGGCCTCGAATCGTTTGGCTTCTCTTTTGATATGGACAATATTCAGCAGGGAAGTGCATATAATAAAATATCAGCTGCAGAATATGCTACATTATCTAGAATACCTTCGGCTGCCGAAGCTGTATTCCTCACATCTACTAAGTCTTCTTCTTATGCAAATGGTGGTGTTGTTTTTGGCGACGATCTATCATCATATGCAAGTTTAACCGCATTTGCCGCAGATGGCGGCGCAGCTCTAATTGGATTCGATGATTCAGGCTTTGGATTTTCTGCCTCTACTGTTCAGGCTGCTATTGCCGGCGTTGTTAATAATATTTCATCAAGTATCACATTTGACAATACAACTCCTAGTATCAAAGGTCTTGATTCTACTCCAACTATGCAACAAGGGTTCAATAAACTAGGCTACGCAGCCAATATTAACATAGACTCAACACACTTCACTGCCCTTGGAACAGGAAATTACTATATACAAAATGCTCTGAATTATCTACGATATGCATCTGGAATATCTTTTACGTCTACTGGCTTAGGTATAACTGGAGATCCGGCTACTGTGCAGGCACTTGGTACAGCACTAGCTGATCCTGACAATATTTCATATGCATATGCCGGCAAGATGACAGCAACTAAGCTTGGTCCATTTGTAAAAGAATTGCGAGACAAAATGGACGATGCCACAAACATAGGATATAGCGGTAGTGTTGCTGGTTCAAATGTAAAACATGCATTAGATAATCTATCCGTAACCGCTTCTAATGAAATGTACTCCTACGATGGCAATAATGATTTTAGTGATGTTCGAACTGCATTTGGAGCACTAGGAGAAACTTTACCTTCAGATTTTGATTCTACTCAATATGCTTTAAGTGTACCGATTGACTTCTTGATGTCTGCTATGTATCAAGTTCAGCAAGGTGTTCTACCTCACGCTAAATTTTGTGATACGTACAGCGTTGTTGCTCCAGATTCTGCAGAAGATGTATCCAATGACTATACATCGCCAGGTGAAGCAAGCTGGGGAGAGATAGAGATTGATAATATCTACGATACAAGCAATGAATTATGGGAAAACATATCTGCTGTTCTTGATAGAACTACTGGACAGATGGATATAGTACATAAACTGAGTGGTGGATCTGGTGTGGTTGCAGGAATAGTGGAAGGAACAAATGAATATAGCACTTCAGTACATGCACCAGAGGACTTTGTTGTATCTGACTTTGTGCTTAAGGTCCTCGATAATCAATTTACAGTTGCTTGTCAAGTAGATCAGGGTAAATCATCTAGAATTAATGTGAGGTATGGCCCGTGAACACAAAATTAATATTAAGGATTCATGATAAAGACGGTTCGCCAAGTGAAGGATATCCTATACAAGTATCTTTGTCTAAGCATGCCGAAGATTACGATCCAGTTGGTCAAGTGAAAGATAGTGTTACTGGCTATACCAATCAAATGGTAACTGCTTTTACTGATTCTTCTGGTAGGGCGCCTATTGAAATACTACCTTTTAATGCATCTACTTTTAAGTCCACAAAGAACTTTGAAACAATAGTGTCTGATGGAGAAGTGGGTGATATTGGATACGAAATGCCGTTAAGTGCTGAAGTCTTACTTACAGAATCATCTGTGTCTGGTCCTTCTTCTCAATACAAAATAATTAAAATGTCCAATCTATATGCTACAGAAACAATTGAAACATCAGGCACTGCTGAAGGATTCTCTGTGTTTGAATTACCAGAAGATAAAAGGCCTTATCCAACAGAGTTTACTTGTGAAGATGTATATAGCGAAAAGATATATCTATTCCACAATCTTCATCCTGATTATGAGCCAGGCATTAATTTCTTTCCGGGCGATATGTTAAGTGACAGGTTTTTATATAATCTAATGGCTAATGTTATCTTTATTCCTGATGAGAAAGTTGTTTCAATAGTTGCTAGATATAGAATTAGACCATTTTATGTTGATGGAAATGATCCGACGACGCTAAAGGTTTACGATCCATCTAGCGATGTTAATTTAGCTCCACAGCAAAATATTTACGACAAGCTTGATAAGTCGATACATAATAATGGCCTGATAAGTAAAGAAAATGCTCTTAGTTCTATTAGCGTGCAAAGCAAAACAAAGACAGGTGCTTCCTATAGAGATTATGAAGGTAATGAAATAACAGGAAATGTTGATATTTATCCAGACATAAAACTGTATTTATGGGTAGAATATCCTAACCCAGATGGACCTGCGCCGATAAGAAATGTACATGAAGTATTTCTTCCTGGTCCATTATATGACATTAATGAAAGTCAAATATATATGAGAGGTTAAAGAGATGGCATCTGATACTTACACAGTAGCTTTTGGAGCTTTACAACAAACACTAATTAAACCTTACAGGCTTAAGTTTAATTGGCATACTATTAACACTAATTACGATGCAATTGCGGCTGAATTTAATCAGCAATATACAACGCTCACGTCTCTTGCTAGTCGTGTTAGCGCAGTTGAGGCTCCAATAATAACGTCCAATTCATATCCTTTTATGACTGGCACATCATTCCCTATTACTGGCTCGTCTTCAGGTACCGCTCTCGATATATCAATTGATTTTATTGATAGACTTTTTGTATTCAATGCCAGTCCTTCACGAGATTATTTTATATCTGAAATACAGGAGATAGTTACTCCCGTTAAAAGTCTTAAGGTTACAATATCTAGTAAGTACGGTGCTACAACTACTGAAGTATGTTCAGTAACTATTACAAAGACACAAACAGATGCCGGTACTCGCGAATTTGCATTCTCTGAAATTAATGATAGCGGCGTATATGGTGGTATTGGAATAGGCGACGATTTTATTACAGCAGTGGGAGCTATAACAGCGTCAAATACAACAACATATAGCTATTCAGTATCTAAGATAAATCCTACGTTTGTGCAATATACTTTTGTTGCATCAGAAGAAGCTGAGGCAGGAGTTCATATGCACAGGGTTCTAGAGCTGCCTGTTGGATCACAGAATGGATCAAATAGGACCTTTACTGCTCCTTACGGTGATGAATGGGAGACAGATTCTATTGCCGTATATCTTAATGGCGTAGCATATAGTCCTCTTGAGATAACAAGTAAAACAAGCACAACGTTTACTCTTGGTTCGTCGGTTGGATCCAGTAGATTGCCAGATGCATCCCAAGCAAGAGAATTAAGAGTGAGTTATATGGTGTGGGTTGGAACGGAAGTTTCTCCTCTTGCTTCTAGCGGACAAAGATTTTACCAACACTTTGCAAGTCTGGCATCAAGTGCTACAGAAGATATTTCTCACAAAGCAGATCCTGCCATGCGTAGATTAATTGAAGTATATACATTACACGCTGGCGGAAACTCTGATGGTGTTATTAAGGTTGAATTCAATGCTGACACAGCTGACAATTACAATATAGTAGATCCTCCATTCTCAACTTCTACTAATGGAGTTGTTGATGAATATGGTGCTCACTTGGCAGATGTTTCTAATGAGTACTATGCAACCGCAGCTGTATCTAATGAACCCATTGATGTTAGTGAAGTGACTAAGATATACGGTGTTAGCGTCGACGCGTCTATACCATCATCTACTTATATAAGATGGTTTGCAAGATTCAGCAATAGTGGAGATTTTTATACTCATAATGGAACTAACTGGGCTATTACATCTACTGCAGATTGTCAAAACGGTATGACCACCGCAGAACTTGAGGCTCTTTCTCAGTCTGACTGGGAATCTGCTAATGGTTTTAATGCAGGTGTTACCAGCTATCTACAATTATTACCATACATGAGCACTAGCAATGATCTATATACGCCTTACCTTCAGAGCTATTCAGTAAGTAACGAGTGGGATGGAACATGGATTAAAGACGACCAAAGAAATTCTATTAGAGTTTCTATTATTGATGAGGATACCACAAGGATAGCAAATACATCTGCATCCAATGAATACACACTAACCAATATATTTATAGCGGAATAAAATATGTCTATTCTTTCTAGGTCTTTCAGCAGCATGGAGCCTGATGTTAGGGAGCACGTAAACGTAATATTAAATGGATCTAGCACAGAACCAGCAAGAGGTCACTGGGTATTGATTCTACGTCCTATCATGAATCGTCCGTGTTGCTTTAATAAAACATCAGGTAAATGGGATGAACCGGATGCTACATGTGAAAACTGTGAAGGCATAGGATATATTGTAGACCATGTTTATGCTAAGGCATACAAGAGTTATATGTCAGGGACAGAGAAAGCTGCTGCGCCACAGATATATCATCCACATTCGCTTTCTTATTTTGTTCCTCATGACACTTTCGAATCAATAGCACAGGCAGAGATATCCAGGCTGATTGAGATAAGACTTGACAATGATGGTAATATTATTGAGCCTGTTATTAGAGATGTATCATACAATATAGAGACTCCTATTCCTTACAGAGAGGGAGCTGGAATCCAGTATTGGAGACTCAATGTAACTAAGGAAGAAATATAAATGCTTAAGCTTGTAAACAGGAATAAGATATCTGATAATGGTGTTGGAATCGCTCTGGTTTCTACCGATAGGTTTAGCGTACAAAATAATATAAGTACCTTCGATATGTCGTACCAGATTCCAGAAAATAGACTTTCTGGCACTGGCAATCTACGTCTCAATGGTTCAGTTGAGTACAAGTTTGATCACCAGAGAATAAAGAATATGTTGTTATTAAGCGCAATAGATCTTGAGAGCTCAAATGCTGTTGTGACTAACAAGACTTCTATAAGAGCAGGATCAGAAAACCCGGCTCCGTTATTTTATAAATACCGTATTGGAAGAGGGTCTAAGTATGTGTTTGTAAGACCTCCAATTGATTCTGATGCCTGGCGCTCGCTCCTTCTTACTATCAATGATATAGGAGATGGAGATACATTAAGTGCAAGCAACGTGCAGGCATATGCTACTTATATGAAAGATGTTGTATTGAGCATCAGAGAAAATATAAATATTGTTACAAGAAAGGGCAATCAAACCAATGTGTCTTTTGATATAGGCTTAATCAGACCTGTATATATTGACACTAGCTCTGAGTATTTTGGTTCTGTGTTTGATGTTACCATATATACATCAGAAAGATGTAACAATGGATTAACATTAATGGTTAATTATCCGGCTTTTATTCCAGAAAACAATTCAATTAAGACCAATAACCTGGAGGTGTTGAATGCAGAATTGATTCATGAGTTATATGAAGTTTCTTATTCAGATACAGACCAGTTTTATAATGCAACCTCAGATGATAGTAACACATTCACAAGGAAGCAGTACGCGGTAAAATTTATTATGGATGAATAATTATGATTAATATTCCTCTCTTCATGAGAAAGATCGACAAATATGGGTATACTCTTGTTGAGTCTGGTCTTATAACCAGTTTCACGGCATCCCCCTACCCGCCCTCTGCTTCTGAAACTAATCAAACTGGAGTTCTTCTTGAGTTTGATATTCCCACCTCAACTTCCCGCCAAACTATCAGATTGTTTAGAGGGCGGACTTTAATAGCTACGATGAGTTCTGATGACATTGACTTAAGCAATACCCAAATTGTTATAGATATTGGCGCGCCATTTGGTCAGTCATTAGAATACCATCTTGAAGTTTTCAAGTATGATACGGATCCAACGTATCAATACATGACAATTGGATATACAACGCCATCGGTGGCGCCTGTTGCTCCAACTATATCTTCTGTAACCACTATTAGCGATTCTTCTGACAGCACAACAAAGACCGTGGAGTTAGAGTGGACATATGATCCGCAGTCCAATCCGGCGAAGAACCCAACTCACTTCTTAATTGAAGTAAAAGACGGATCGAATACTCTGTTTTCTGCTAAGTCTGATTTCTTTAATTACAGATATCTTTATAGAAGAACAGTAAGCCTTAATATAGATAGTAGCAGCAATTCTATTGATGTTGAAGTAAGCTCTGTTAGAGGTTCTTTATCTGCTACAGACACCGAGGCAGTTTCAATAAATCAATTTAACCTATTGCCGACTCCTACTATCGTCCTAAGTAATCTTGCTACCAAGTTTGAGTATAACGAGATGGAAATACCTCTGCTATCATATAGTTTTGACGTAACCATTTCAATGCCTAGTGGTGTTGGCAGTGTAGATAGTTTTCATATTGTACCTACAGCTAGTTCAGTGTATTTTGATCCAGTAGATGTTACACCTACGGCTAATTCATTTAGCTTTTCAGAAGACAATATATCTATTACAACCTTTCCTAATTATACGGTATATGCTGTTGTTAATGATTCTAAAAGCCCAGAAGTAACTAAGCAGTTCTCTATAGCCGATATTCCAAACATTGCAGATACACTGGAAGAGGCAAGAGAGATAATGGATGCATTTGTTGCTAATCAAGAAGAGACAAATAAAATATCGACGTATTCTTATGGTATGCCTGCTTCTTTGGGTATGCCTGTTCTTTCTGTTTATTACAATGGTTCTTCTATAAAGGACTGGGTAAACAATCAAACAGATGAATATAAAGTTCCATATCTAAGACAATCTGTAGAGCAGTTCGACAAGACAGAAAATGATACTCTTATGTGGGAAGAAGAAGAGAATAGTGTGTTCAATTTTATTGCTAATAGAAACTATGATTCTAATCCGATTGTTTCATATAGTAATTCTACGCCTAATTTTGAATTTGAGATTGGTGGGTCTAAGCTTGCAGCGCAGAGATTCACATGGACTGATGATCCTGAGTCCGCTACCAATGCTATCCAATCAGTCCAAGTATATCTTGCATATGTATCTGGTCCTGGCGAAGATATATTTGTAGATATCTATTCTGACGCTACAGAAGGAGGCCAGCACTATCCTGGAACCAAACTCAACTCAACTACAGGAATTATTTCTGGTCATACGAATGCCGAAGCTCAGTTCTATACTTGTACATTTGAAACTCCTGTTACTGTTACATATGATACTGATTATTGGATAGTTGTTTGGGCTGACCCAAGCAGAACTAAGTATAAATGGCTTGGATATACTTCAGAAACTATCTTTAGTAGCACTCCTGCATATTATTCTGCTGCATCTCAGATCTCTAGTAACAGACTAGTTGTATTTGATGAAGACGATAGAGTGAAATATCAGGGAAAGACTTACAATCAGGCTTTGGCTGCTAAGGTAGTCGAGCTGGATTCTACTAACTTTTCTGTCAATGGCGATACTGGGTTGTTAGCCACAGGACTTGACTTGTTTACTAAATATGATATCGTAGAAGATCTTGACACATTTATATCCAGACTATGTCTTGAACTTAATATTGACGACAGATCGTATAGTGGTCCTTGTATTATATTTAAGTCGTTTCCTTCGACGGAAGTTAGCGTCGATTTCTCTGATATAAATACGTCATTATTATCTTCATTTGTGCGAGTTGGAAGCACTGAGTTTCTATATGGAAGAAACACGGATACAACGAGAGTTTCAGATGTTTCTTCAAAGATTAACGCAGCTCCAGGATATAAATCTTATGTACTCAGCGATATGATTCTTGATGGCGGCGAGCTTGAGATAAACTTTGGAACTGTGAAATACTATGACGCCGATGGCGATTCTACTATCGACCTAGATGATATTAATCCAGTGGATTATGATGTAGACGATATTAGCGTTGGCGTAGATACTACCACAACAGAAACCCATACTACATATGACAATGGATATATAGTTAGAGGCTCAAAGGTTGTTGGAAGATACCTTGAAAATACAAAAATACACATTCTTCCTCCTTATGAAAATTCTCCTGACATGCCTTGGTACCCAAGAATAGATACAGGAAGATTTAGTATATATCGTAATGATAGCGTTTTTGAATATAGCATCGCTGAGTATCCGTTTCAGTCTTGGTCTGAAACAAAAGGTGCTCCATATAAAGATGTATGGGGAGAGACGCCGGCCATTCTTGATTCTAAGACACTTAGATTGAATAGATCTCCTATCGCTGATATGTCTGATATTCACATCACTGTTAATGGTTCGGTATGGAACAATAATGTATTTGATGTAGACAAGCAAAATGGAATTATACTACTCAAATCTAGGCTTCCTTCCAATCCTAATATTCAGGTTGACTATTGCTATGTTGAAAATAGCTATGAGTATCCATTTATTGATATAAACCCAGCTAAGCATCGCAATAGTTCAATTAGAAATAAATATGTTGGCATATTCCTTACACAAATGTATAATGATATTCCATCTGGTGAGACTGACAACAATGATTTCTTTACTGGCACTGATGATAAAACATACTTTGGAAGGAGAAGAACGGTATTCCATAGAGTGTTTGATACTTTTGATGACATTAAATCCTTTGCAGACAGCTCTGACAATTCTTTTGTATATCTTCTTGGTTATTACTATGTTACAGATGGCAATATTGAGAATGTTACCATCAAAGATGCCAGAAGACAGGGTGGAGGATTAAGCACTGATATTTCTAGCAAAGAAGCCATTCGAAAGAATAGGGGCGCTAGAGGATTCTATGATGTTGGATATTTTGATGGCGAGCCTTTCTCTGAGTCTCATGTTATTATTAGGCTTCCAGAATATCTTAAAGAACAGATGGATGAAGATAAGATCATCGAGCTTTCTAAGAAGTATCTTGCTTTTGGCGTTATGCCTATTATTACTTTCTACAAAGGAACTAGAATAGATGTTTCTAATCCGGATAGCAGCAGTATATTCCCGCTTCCTGAACAAGTTCCTAGCAATCAGTTAACTGGATATGGTGTAGAATACGGATCAATTTACGGGATAAAATAACATGGCTTTTGCATTATCAAAGAAATATTTAGAGATGGCTAAGCAGGATGCTTTGACTCAGCTTGTAAATCATAGAAATCTTATGGGCAACAAGATGTCCGCTAAGCAGCGCGAAGAACTTGTGCGAAGGATGCGCGAGCAATATTCTGGTCAACAATCTTTTGCAAGTCGCGTTCAATCCGACAAGATCTCTTCTGTTAATATGAACTCTATGTTTCAGGCCGCCTTTGTTGACTTGCATGTTATTTATTCCGCATTAAATAGCATGGCTGGATCCAGAGAATATAGATCAAGAGAACTTGATAGTAAATATAACAAGATCAGAGGGCTAGTGTTTCGCTTATCAGAGGAAATTAAGAGGTTAGATATTATTAGACAGTATCCTGAATATGAGAATGTTACAACCTTTGATTTCAATGTGTCTTCTAATCGTTCTACTGCTTTTCGTAAAGCACAGGTAACTGATAGCGGATACCTTAGACTGCAAAATGTTAGTAAAATAGATTTTACTAATGATGATGCATGTTCTGTTTCTGTTAACTATCTGACCAGCGGCTTGACATCTAATTCCGGTTTCAGTCCTTCTCTTATGGTCGATAACAATATCAACAGTTTTTGGTGTGGTACGGTATTATGTGATAAGCCAATCACCAACTTTCCAGTCTCTTTAGAGAAAGACTATGAACTGAATGATCAGAGTGATTACACAGCCGGCGGCGCTGTTATATCTGTAGAGGTTACTCTAGATGCTGCTAGATGGACCAATAACATTCTTATATCTACCATAGGCAAATATCCCGTGAATATTATTCAGGCATCATATATGCCAGAACCTGATAGTACATACAGAGAAGTACCTGGGTTCTCTGCAGTATCTCAAGACAACAATCAAATTGAACTTTTCTTTGAGCCTGTTCCAGTATATAAGATCAAGCTCCTAATTGAACAAAGAAATTACAACAGAGCAAGATACAATCTTCCTACCTCTGTTATTAGCAATAATGTTTTTTGGCAAGAAGTTTTAGATGCAGAGAGTGGTACTGGGCTTGTTGATCTGTCTGAAGACGTTAGTTCTCATATGCTATCTAATATACAAGCCATGTTGGAAGAAACGTCATATGACTATTCTAACTTTGAAACGTCAGAGGGCGTTGGTAAGTTCCTGGAGATTATAGAATCCACTGTGGCAAAATACTCAAACAAAATAGATCATATATCTAGAGATATTTTGAGTAAGTATAAGCACAGTTCTGAGTATGTTGATATATATAAAATTGAATACAATCTTGGTATTAAAGACATACAGATTTGCTCTACAGAATATATGAAGACTGGGTCATGGGATAGCAAGGAAATGATTAATGCCGATGGTATACTTCAAGCAGAGATACTATCTACTGAAGTCCATCCTGTTATCTTTGTCAATGGAGAATACAGGCCAGCTACCAGCATCAATTATGATTTTGACTTTGGCCGCAATGTTGTCATCCCTGTTCTTCCTAAAAACTCTGTAGACAATAATAACGAGCTTATAGTAAAATCTGAGGTTCTTAGATTTGACAAAAGAAATCTAATTGCTAATACTAGATTTCCTGTTGATCTTGATAAGAATTATTCTGTCTATGCGGATAATGTTAAAGTAAAGACATTTGGTATAAAAGACAATACTAATTATGCTACAATAAGTATATCAGATGATGAGTTTGACCAGCACAAAACGTACTCAATAACGTACTACCCTGGAGATAGAAGTGGCTACCCTGTTAGCAAGGTAAGATTAGATGAGCTACCATCTAAGGCTCTTTCTTCTCCTGTAGTATTTCATAACACTGGAGATAATAACACCATACTTCTTCCATCTTTCCCTTATATAGAATACGGTGTTATAAACAGTTCGAAGTTCTTTAATAAACCCAATGAGTATGATGGTGTATGGATATATAGTGCAGCAAAGCCAACAGCCCTTGGCATGGACCAAAATGGCGATTTAGTAGCAGCATCTCAAGCCCAGATACAGTCTGGTACATATAGCAAATATTTGATCGATGGCATTCACTATGGAAATATTGATTCATCAACAAGTTCTTATTACGAACCTATAAAGGTAACCATAGATGGATCCAAGGCTTATAACATAACAGATTATATCGTTGGTCAAAACAAAATAATGCCTGAGACAACACAGCTGAATAGAAAGTTTCAATTTCTTCACTGGCGTAATAAGCTTATTTTTAATTGTGCTATATCAGATGCAAACATTGAAGTGCTATACTCGACTAAAGCAGAACATATTAAGCTAAAAGCCACACTCTTTAGCAACACAGGAGGAAGCTATAGCTTTACGCCATCAATAGACGATGTGTCTGTTCTTGTGAGGAGTAGATTTATATGAACAAATTATTCTTAGATACAAATTATTCTTTTATAATTCCAAGGCTTAGTGAGCTTCATAGGTTTATTAGATACAAAGACACGTCTGATGTTAACTCTATGACCGCAGAGGATATATCTAATATTTATCGTCTTATCGGTAAAATGCAAAAGCCCATGTTTGTTCCTCTAAATTTGAGCTCTATGGATAGACCTACGTCTAAAGACTTCAATGATGAAATGAAACATCTTGAAGGTGACATTGCTGTGTGCTATCAAGGCATTAAAGACAATACCAAGAATATGAATCTTGAGTTCAACTCCATCTCTACAGATATTGATGATATGATTGAGACAGCTCAAAAAATGTTCGAAACGGTAGAGTCCATTAATATAAGCAATGACAAAGACGATGCGGCCACTGTGGTAACTGGTGATGATTTTAATGATGGTAATATGATAGATACCGAATATGGCTTAGATGCAGACATGTGCCATCTTGATATAGGACAAGGCGGTATTACACTACCATTAAATTCTGAAACTCAGATAAATATAAGCCAAGCCTCAGTCAAAATAGCTAACGTCAATAAAGACAAAGAAGGTCCTTATGATAAAGGACCTGAGCCTATCAACTTCTTCTATGAAGGTCAGTTTTATGGCAAGACCGGAGAAGCTATGCCAGAGGGTGGTTCTTGGGATATAGAAGTTGTTGAGTCAGATGATTCCATACCTTATGACGATAGACTCTTACTTAACACAGTACGCGGTGACAACAACGACGAAAACCCATCGTTTATAATAGGCTTGCTAAATGGTACGACAATACTAAAAAACAACTCACAGATAACAACACCCAACTTTAGCGCATCTATTAGTAAACCTCCAGAAGCTAATCTTATGCGATCAAGGATGGCTATGCTAGACAACAATCCTGATACATTCTGGCAGTGCGAGTGGGTTTTTAGGCCTGGTGTCACAGAGGACGACAATGTTAGGTTAGAGAATATATCTTCAAACTTTCTTGAAGTTACATTGACTATAGACTTAGGTCAGCATTTTAGGATAAATAAAATCAAGTTAGACCCTGTAGTCTTTGGAGCAAGAGACGATATCGTTATTACTAGAGTAACAACTTCTCGCTCAAGAGATGAATTACCAAAACCTCTTGATTTTCAAGGGTTTGGTGTTTATAATGAACAGATAACAGATAATAGCAATATCTCTATTGACGATATTGCATATGATGGATCCATATCTCCAGTTGGGCTAGATAGGAACTGGGGTTGTTCTTGGATATTTGAAATGAGAGAAATTAGATTCATAAACATGACAATAAGACAAAACTCGTTTTATGTTACTCCATATCAGACCAAGGAAATTTTCATGTCTAGAACTGCTACTGCCGTTTCTTCACTGGAGGAAGTATGAATACAAAACAGCAAGTAACCAGAAGTGGCAATAAAATAGTAAAGTTCAACTACCTTCAAACTATCGCTGCTTCTTTGGATGACTTTGATCTTAAAGAAAATATAGGCGTAACAGATGGCGGTAATTATTCTCATACTGTTCATCTTCCTAATCAAGCTCTTGCCAAAACAGGTAAGACGCTGTATAAAGTTATGGGTGCAGCAGATACTGGATGGCAGATAGATAATATTACTGACTCTATAAGCGAGAATGTCGCAAGATTTCCAATTGGCATAAGAGATATCTATCTTGGCTCTACAAAATATGCGGCCAAAGGCCAGATAGTCACAAAGCCATTTGAATTCCCTGGTAGTATTGCAAGCGTCCAATTGCATTTAAACTCTTTTATACCATCTGGTTATGATAGAAATTCAAACTGGATTCAGTCTTTTATAATAGCAGAGTCCAGTAAAATAGAGATAAGACCTGTGAATAGCTTATATGGCTCAGACGAGTCTGTGCCTACCAAGATATATTTTAACAGAGAGCCTGATCAAGAAGAGAAGCTATCTGAACGAGTAGACACAGAAAGTCCTGTGAACAGGTTACGCGCTGCATTTACTATTTCAAGACCTGGAGATAACGAAAACTCTTCTCCAATCGTTAAAGGCTTCAGGTTCAAGGTTGAGTTGCTATGATCAGTGATACACAATTACAACTTGCTATAAATAAGTCCTACAACGAATTGCTTCCTAAAGGCAGTGTTCCTCATCCTTATGTTGTGATGAGCAATGCTATGAAGAGGTTTATTGGTGTGCCCAAGTCTTATCCAACAGCCAATCTATTTATGCTAAATAGAAAGCGTAAGTTTGATAGACAAATGTTTAACAAGTTTATGGATTCTGTAGGATTTGATCTTGAAGTAGCATACTCTGAGATTATATCGTGGTATCAGGAGGCTATTAACTCTGTACTATCAAGAAATCTGAGCCTGTCATATTTGAGATCTAAGCTTAACGACAACAGAAAATCTATTGATGCTATTCAAAAATCAATTGCTCATCAGGGTTATGTGCGTGCGTTTGTTGATTCTTTTGATAACACTAACAACATCAATCAAACAGAAACTACAGCAGACACAGACTCAGAACTTGGAATTGCTACTCTTGCTGCCAGTCAACAACATACAAATAGAATTAGCATGCGTCATCTGTATAAAGTGTTTTCTCCTAATCTAAAACTAGAGGGCCTTCCTGCCACCGCTGTTTTAAGAAATTCTCCGGTTGAGGATCACGGGTTTGACAACGCTCTTATTGATACAGAATCTTCTTGGCTTCAGTCTATTGTTCTTGATTCATACAGCGGGCCAATATCAGCAATTCTTGATATACCTCTAGCAGAAAATGGATCCGTTGATATATCTTTGGTAGAACTTCTGCCAAAAAGAAACAATAAATCCAGTATAGAAGTTTTTACTAGCGCTGATGGTCAAAACTTTGTACGCTTTGGCCCTGCTTCTTCGTCCAGAGATAGAAGCGTGTCCTTTCATGGCAGTTCTACAGCCAGCATATTAAGAATCAAATTTAACAAGCCAAACTATGATTATGCTGGAGATGGTAAGTTCGAATATGTCTTTGGTCTAAAGTATCTTAGAGTTTTCAATGTTGTATATAGCCAAAATGCTTCTATTGTTTCCAATGCATACACTATTGACGACAATCATAGTATATCCAAGGTGACACTAGAAGCTGATGAGTATATTCCACAAGGCACTGATATTGATTATTATATCAAGGTTTTTGGATCAGAAGAGTCTGAATGGTCCAAGATATGCCCTGCTAATAGAAATCAAGAAGATGGCCCCAAGGAACTTCTGGTTGGGCCTTCTAGGAATGTAAGTGATTCTATTATAGTAAATTCCGGCGTTATAGAAAGCAACAAGAATGGAATGAAGTTTTATAACATTGGAAGTATTCCAGATGATAGGAGCTTGGATTACAAATCGCTTTCTTTATACAGAGGAATAAATGCCTGGAGGCTTGGGTTTGATAAAAACATAGCCCACAAGATTGCTAAAGACATATACATAAACTTTAATTATCAAACTCCAGATGGCAAGCAGAGAATCTATGCTTATAGATCAAATGATGCTGATATTATTTCAAGCGGCAAACTATTAAATGATAATACTAGACCGCAGGCTGCAATACGCGTTCCTCATAAAATTAACTATAACATGGCTAGTATGACCCTTACACCTACAGAAACTAGTCAGCACTTTGTTTATGAGCCTAATTATGCTATAGCCTCTGTTAGAAGACATATGGCTGGGCAAGCAGCCGGCTATTCAACAGACAACTCAGAGATACGTGGTAATCGGATGAGATTTGAGTCTAGTGGCCAGGATACATACTTAACAAAGCCTCAAATCAAGCTACTTTCTAATGCCATATCTGATGTTATTGACAACAGCATCCCAAACGCTAGCTTTACTCAAACCTCTATTACAAGCCATCTTCAGGTTTATTCATATACAGATTCATCTAATCCAGAACAGATAACTGTAATGGAGAAATCATCTGATGGTAGTATTATTGTGGCAGAAAATAGATATAAGGTGCTTGGAACATATTCTGTGACAGATAATGGCGCCATTAAATATCCATCTACGTCAGAATTTATAGAAGAGAATGGTCACCAAATATTGAAGGTTGTTGATCCTACATCTACTCCAGAACTTCCATCTGGTCAATCAAGTATTGTAAGCGACTGGGCCGCGTTCACAGCTCATTTCTCATCTGCCTCTTCTGACATCTATGTGTTATATGCCAGTCTTGCTTCTAATCCTACAGCTACTCTCGCTGCTTCTGTGTCCGATGGGTTTATTCTTGTACCAAACTTTCAGCATTCGCAAGTCGATCCAACTATGTTTCAAGATATGAATTTCCCCGTGTCTGTATATATCAATACAGCAGACGGAGTTATAGATGATAATTTTACAGCCACTGGAGTTACTAAGGCCACTATTAGCAAAACACTTACTGATGGATCCACGGAGATTGGCTATGTAGATGCTCTGATTATTAACAGAAGCGGAGCAAAATCTAGTATTCCGCCAATACAGTCTTCTAATATTAAGACATGGTATATTCTATCATCTGATATAACCAATTACGTTGAAAGAATTAATAATGATATTATCACATTCAAAACTGGTCTAGAATTTGATTATGATGACGAGGTCATTGTTAACTATCGCGCACAGTTTGGTGACAAACTAAAGGTTATTGAGGATAGCGTTGTTCTCAAACCTGAGCCTGGTAGCAGTGTAGTATATCAGCTTGATAAGGATTATAGAATAGACCCAGATGAAGGAACTATAAGCATGGTTTCCAGCGGTGCAATTAATAGAGGAAACGTTGGAAAGGTTTATTTATCAATGAATTACACAGAAGAGTTCAATGACCTTTACATATATGCATCATGGATGCACTCACCTAAAAGCTCTACGATTGATATAAATAGATTTGGAGGATATGTGTCAGAAAACGCATCTGATTCTGACAAGGCCGCTGTTAATATAGACATCAATTATGATTCTGGTGAAGTTATCATAATCGATAATAAACAGATAGACAAAAGCTCTTCTGTTGACTTAGAAGAAGGCTGGCATAAGATTATCATCAAGACTCCAGATGTAAGTAGAGCAAAGAAGATTATGACGGCTGTTGATTCAGAAGGTAGTTATATCTTCTTTGCTGGCAAATACTTTGACCAGGCCAGAGCATATAAAGATCCACTGAGATATCTTAGCCCTGATGTATTTTATGATGCCAATAGACTAGGCAATCCAAAGTATTTCACAATCGAATCTGATAACTCTATCATTATCTCTTTTAATCCAGGAGATAATGCTATTACTAACAACAAGTTATACAAGGTTTACAAAGGTGAACTGACTTCAGGTATGTTTTCTGGAAATCTTATTACAAATCCTGAAAATATTCCTATCATTTTTGAACAATTTATGATACAATATAAGTATCTACCAACTGTAGCTGGATTCGCTGCAGATGTTGCTGTTGACGCTAGTACTTACAGCACAAATGGCTTTTTACCAGCCACCAGAAATAGATACGTTATTGACAAGGTTTATATTAAGGCGGAACTCAATAGATTAAATGGACAGCCGGCAAATAAAACCCCGGTTCTTTTCGGATATAAATTAATGGCAGAGGGTTAATTATGGCAACTGTAACAAAAAGAGCTATACCTTTTAGAGGACAAAACAAATCATCAACCCATAGAGATTTCCAAGATGAGGTTGTTAATGATATAATAGCAGCTGAGGCCGATAGAGCTGCAAACGCTTCTGCTATCAATAATGTTCTTACCGTTTTATCTAAAGAGATGTCTGCTGTTAAGGCATATCTTGCTGAAATGGATGAGAAAGACACTTATTTCAGAAATCTTTCAACAAATACTGAGCTTGAATATACATATGGATTTAACAGCTCTAAAGATGTGATTTATCATGATGATACCCCAAATGCTAGGAGATGTATACTCGATGCTGAGTTTGGCGAGCTGCTTCCTCCTAGAAATAATATCGAGAATATGTTCTATAAAGCGTCGCTAGATATGGATGGCGTTGTATACCCTAGAAATATATCTTATAGTCTTACTACCGATGAGCCCGCAAGTGCTGAGGTTGATATAGGCGATGTACGCAATGCCTTCAATGGCAACAATATGTCTCATTGGATTAGAAAGGTTACTCTTCCTATTGAGTCCGACGTTACAAGCGTATCTATGACTCTCACTGTATCAGTGCCTTCAGGTCAGGTGTTTCAACCAAATGAAATGTATGTTCTTCCGTTCCCATATAAGGATGTTGAGATAACCAATCTTGAATACGCCACTGATCTGACAGACAATTTTAGAAGTGCTGGAGAACTTGATAATAGATATGGCAGAAGTGCTGGCGATGGCACAGTTGAGTTTATTCCTATGTATGGCGCTTCTCCATTCATGCTACACTTTTCACCAACTAATATAGCTCAAATACGCATAACAATAAAACAAGACCATTGGAAAGAAGAGAATGGATACAAGGTGTTTTGTTATGGCGCCCAAGAAATAGGCCTTAGATTTGTAGACTATGACAAGACAGACGATCCTGATACGTTTAATCACGAATCAAATAACAATGCGATAATCAAAGTCAATGCTCCGTCTGGATACTATTTCAATCAGCTTACTTATCTCAAGGCAGAGCCCTGGGATTCAAGTTTTGAGAGCGTCAGATGGCAGGTTGCTACAGACGAAGATTTTACTAATGTTATTTGGAATAATACAATGACATTACCACAGGCTAGCTCAGCATCTATTGTTAGTATATCAACAGCTTCTTCTAGTCTATATGTTAAAGTATTGCCTCTTTTTATTAGTGGGTCTCCTTCAGCGTCCTCGCCATTCTATCCAAACTCACCATCATTTGTAGATATTTTTGCTATGCGATATACACTTAGAAATGCATAGTTATTTATAATTTTTATTTATGGAGTAATATCATGACAAAGGCAGAACTTTTAGCGGATCTTGCTACACAGTGCAAGACCATTCTTAGTACTGAATGCGTTGAGACTATTGGAGATGTAAATCGTTATATTTCTAATGTCTTTACCCTCGGGCAAGATACGAATGGACAACCAATAGCACAGAAGCGTAATGTTAATTGGTATGTGTATGATGAGGGCGGCGCAGGTGAAGAAGCTGCATATGGCGATAAAGATTTTGTTAATCCGGAAGATAAGAATCCAACCGGTTCAGATTTGATGGATATCAATGGTATTTATAATAATGCCGATCTACGCAAGAGAGTTACTGGCGTTATTTGTAAGAATATTCGTACTACAGAAGATGATGCCGTCAGTACAGCATGGACAGAAAAGAGCAGCGGTATTTTAGATTTGTTCATGGCATGGGTTGCCTCTAATGCAACCATTCAGGCTAATGGTGGATCGGCAAGTGATAGTGACCTTGAGTATGTTGTTATTACAGAGGCATGGTCCAATGTAGTAACGGCATTAGGGAGCTAAGGCAACTACTTGAGGGTTGTTAGATGGCTTACCCAAGAGCATTATATAAAATACCCATAACCATCGATCATACGAAAATCGATGAAGACTTGACAGATTGGACTCTTGTATTCGATCAGAGCTTTGCAGGTGTTCTTACTTCTGAGAATGGACCATTAGATCAAGACGGAAGAAGGTCTATCTTATCAGATGGTGGCGATATCAGGTTTACAAGCGACTCCGCTGGTTCAACTAGATTACCTGTTGATGTTCGCAATGTCTCTCTTGATAATGATCCAGCTAACTCAGAATTAGAAATCGCTGTAAAATGCTCTCCCAGCTCTTCCACAGATACTACAATCTACATGTGGTGGGGTGATGCTGACGCCACCCTTCCAGCCGCAAATGACACTTACGGGCAGTACAACGCTTATGATTCTGGTTTCATCGGTGTATGGTCGCTGAGTGAAGACCCCGGTCCCGGCGGTGCGGGGGACATGAAGGACAGAACAAGTAATCAACTCAACGGGACAGCCCACTCTGACTTTACCGATGCCGACTCAGTTGATGCTAAAGTCGGGAAAGGCGTCAGATTCCAGGCCGGAAATGACGCCATAACTGTTCCTGATTCAGCAATCTTAAATCCGGGGAGTGAAGTTACTGTAAGCTGTTGTGTCAACCATGCATCTATAGTTCCCGGTGTGGGTTTGATTATACATGACTACTCTAACTATAAGTATTTGCTGTACAGTACTACTGGAGGCGTGTACTTCTATATCAGAACTGCATCGGGAGTTTCGGTCACTCCCGCACGTGGAGTGGCTACAAGCACTTGGTATCACTTGTGCGGGACATTCGATCGATCATTGAGTAGTGAGCGTCTCAAGCTGTATGTGAATGGTTCTAAGGAACGCTCAGCTACTGGTTACGATCAAGATATTCAGGCTGGTGATCAAGGTCTCCGTTTCGGAGAATGGTCCGGCCACTTAAACGGAACGCTTGATGAGGTAAGAGTAAGTAGTGTTGCTCGTTCTGCAGCTTGGATGAAAGCTGATTATAATAATCAGTTCAACATATCCGGCTTTCAGACTTTTGGACCTATCGAAGACCTTCGTGATCATTCAAGTAAGTCTTCTAAGTCTTCTAAGTCCAGTCGTTCGGGAAGCAGTAAATCTTCCAAGTCAAGTAAATCAAGTTGGAGCAGTGGAAGTTCAATTAGTTCTGTTTCCTCGGTATCGAGTTCAAGTTCAGGGGAATCCAGTTCAAGTTCTGTATCCAGTTCGGTTTCAAGTTCTTCGTCTACAAGTAGTTCAAGCGTCAGTTCTTCTTCAAAGAGCAGTTCTTCTTCACAGTCTTCAAGCTCTTCTGATTTTTCTTCATCAAGTAGTGTTAGTAGTTCATCAAGCAGTGAATCAAGCAGCTCCAGCTCTTCACAATCTTCAAGTTCAGCAAGTAGTGAGTCTTCGAGTTCAAGTGTTTCTTCTTCAAGTACCAGCTCTTCAAGCAAGTCCAGTGAATCGAGTTCGTCTTCGGTTAGCAGCAGTAGCTCGTCTTCAATTAGTAGCAGTTCAACTAGTTCGCAAAGTTCGAGTTCTCAGTCTTCTTCGAGTCAGAGTTCTTCATCTTCTGGTAGTAGCGACAGTTCATCATCTTCTTCGGAATATTCTAGTTCGTCATCTGATAGTAGTAGTTCCAGTAGCGGGTCTAGCGTATCAAGTTCGAGTCAGTCTTCTTCCAGTTCTGCGTCTTCTGGATCTTCAAGTTCGTCTACAAGCAGTTCTTCAAAAAGCAGTAGTAGTGGAAGTTCAGAATCAAGCTCGTCTTCAACAAGCAGCTCTTCGGTCAGTTCGAGTAGTGCAAGTAGTGAATCAAGTTCATCTTCGGATAGTTCTGGATCTTCTGTTTCCAGTAGTAGTGTCAGTTCTAGTTCGCAAAGCAGTGGATCGTCTTCAAGTTCTAAGAGTAGCAGTAGTCAGTCTTCATCTAGCGTTTCTAGCGATTCGTCTTCAAGTTCTAAGAGTAGTGAATCCAGTAGTTCGACAAGTTCGTCAAGCATATCGTCACAATCATCAAGCAGCTCTACTTCCTCTTCGAGTCAGTCTTCGTCAAGTGACAGCTCAAGTTCTATTTCTTCATCTTCGCAAAGCTCGCAATCAAGTTCATCTTCTGTGAGTAGCGAGTCTAGCAGTTCACAGTCAAGTTCTTCTGTTTCAAGTGAATCAAGTAGTTCCAGTGCGTCAAGTAAAAGCTCATCTAGCCAGAGCTCCTCCTCTGAAAGCTCTCAATCTTCAAGTTCTTCAGATTCATCAGAGAGTTCAAGCTCTAAGAGTTCGTCTTCTAGAAGTAGTGAAAGCTCCTCTTCTTCATCTGATTTTTCTTCATCTAGTAGTTCAACCAGTTCTGAGAGTAGCGGATCTTCACAATCGTCTAGTTCTCAATCTTCAGATTCTAGTAGCTCGAAGAGCAGCTCTTCAGTAAGCAGCTCCTCTTCTGAAAGTTCATCTTCTATAAGTTCTTCTTCAGTTTCTTCTGAGTCGTCTTCTAGCTCAGCAAGCAGCGATTCATCAAGCTCAAGCACCTCTTCTTCTTCAAGGTCTTCATCAAGTACAAGCTCAGAGAGTTCAGAATCATCTTCTAGCTCCGATAGCAGCAGCTCTTCTGTTTCCAGCAGTAGTCAAAGTTCTAGTTCAGAAAGTAGTGAGTCTTCAAGTTCATCTAAAAGCAGTAGCTCATCTTCGATGAGCAGTTCATCAACTAGTAGCCAGTCTTCTTCCAGTATTTCTAGCGAATCATCTTCTAGCTCTGTTAGCAGCGAAAGTTCATCTAGTCAATCGTCTTCGAGTCAGTCTTCATCGAGTAGCATTAGTAGCGAGTCCAGTTCTTCTTCAATAAGTTCTGAATCGAGCACATCTTCTTCAAGTACTTCTTCTTCGAGCAGTGAATCAAGCTCCAGTTATTCTTCTGAATCCAGCGAAAGTTCATCCTCGGTTAGCTCTGATTCATCTTCTTCTCAGTCCAGCGTAAGTTCCAGTTCATCTAGGTCTTCATCAAGTGTATCTTCCTCAAGCTCTAGAAGCAGCAGTTCAAGATCATCTGAGTCTTCTTCTAGTATAAGCTCATCTATAAGCAGTTCTTCAGTCTCAAGTCAATCTAGCTCCAGTAGTCGTTCATCTGGTTCCAGCACGAGCTCTTCAAGTAGATCAAGCAGCAGTCAGAGCAGTAGAAGTTCAACATCGTCCTCCAGTCATAGTTCATCTGTAAGCAGTAGCTCCAGAAGCTCTGAGAGTAGCAGCTCGACAAGCAGCTCTTCAACAAGTAGCACAAGCTCATCCAGCCAATCAAGTAGTTCTTCTGTTTCTTCCAGTTCTACAAGTAGTAGTAGTACGTCTTCTGGTAGCTCTGAGTCTAGTTCATCTTCAACGAGCAGTAGTTCAACTAGTAGTAGTCAGTCCTCTTCTAGTGTTGTTTCAAGCTCGTCAATGTCATCTGCTTCTAGTACAAGCTCAAGCTCAGCATCAAGCAGAAGCTCATCCTCTTCGCCAAAAGCTATTGATATTCCTAGCAAACCTGATATACTTACATGTGCAGAGAGAAGGCAAACTCCAAGTAAACCAGATGTGCTTGGAATAGATTTTAGACCAAGCCAACCAAAAGTCTTATAGAGGTGATATATCATGGATTTAACATTTAGTTTTGCGGCGCCATCAACACAACCAGGAAGCGATGATGTCACTACCATAAAAATATGGGAAAGTACAGACGCCATTGCTTTTACTCTTGTAAAGACGGACAGCCTTAGTCCTTCTGACACCACATATACATACACAGATGGATATGTGGACAGATTTTATAGGCTTACGTTTGTTGATGACGATGGTCTTGAAAGCCCATATTCTGATACAATGTATGGAACCGCGCTGATTAGCAACACAACACTCACAAGTATAGATACTGTAAACACTCAGTTGGCTGAGCTTTTAGCACTAATTAATGCAAGACCAACAAGAAGAGAAATGACATCTGCTGTAGATGCTTATGGTGATATGCTGAATGAATTGGCCGCGCAGGTTAATACTCTAAAGAATAACGTGGAAACGCTTCAGAGATCCGTTACTTCTCTTGGACAGACGTTTGCAAATTGGGTAGAGAATCCGCCTTGCCCGCAGTAGGAGGTAATCATGGCTATTACATTATGGCAACCAGGAACAACTGGATACCCTGAAGTATCTGACTATGCTAGCTCTAGTGACAGAACAATTGAGACCAAATGGTCTTTTATAAGTGATGTTTTATCAGACGAACCATTCGCAGAAGTCGGCCAGGCTATAAATACTTACCATATTAATGCGTTACGTCGCTGTATTGAAATATTAGAAACTCACGTACACACTTTTCATCCTTGCTTCGATCAAGCTTTTGGCAATACCGCACAGCAAACATTCCCTGTCTCAATTTCTCAAGACTATCCTAGCTCTACATGGACTGGTAAGCACTATGTTGTTTTAGATGATAGCGGTACAGAAATAAGTGCTCCATCCAAAGATGGCACTGATTCAGATGGAAACTATAATCGTAATACCACAAGATATGTAAGTCGTGTTGTTCCTGATCTATATACTCCAACTGTTGGTTGTCCCGCAAGCCAAAAGATTAATTACAGACAGTCTGGTACGTACCTAACCCCCAACTCTACTTATGCTGCCTCTTCTACTCCTGTCGTTACTGCTGACTCTATAAATGCAGATCACATAAATCAATTGCGTCGTGCTGTTGAAAGTTTAATGAATCATACTCACGACTTTAGATTCAGATTATATCAAGACCCACCTAGTGTCTCTACCAATTTTAGACAATATCTTAACATCATAGGCTCTTTAGGTGCTCCTGCTCCTCCTTATCCGATTAGCATAGGCAATCCGTCGTCTAACTGGTTCGGTGGTGGTATTAGTAATTCTTCTATCGCTTTGCAGAATAACACAGATGAGCCAACAGCTGCTCATGTCAATCATATAAAAGAAGTACTGTTTTATTTATTGAAACATAGACACAAGGACAGTTCGTATTCTACATATGACCCGAGCTATTGGTTCACAACTGGTGCATGGAGGGCTGTTCAGTATGGCGGTTCTCCGTATTGGTACAAAGCAGGAGCTGGGTCTGGTGGTAACTGGCCTATGAATATCTGGCTTCCTGCAGGTAGATATTTGCTTGTATATAAAGACGGACAAATTTATAATACCAGAGGAAACCAATATCCTACAAGAATAAATTATCTACAAGGTTACCAATTTCCTTCTAGCGTAAGCAATGTTTTGAGTCAAAGCTTTGTCGATGTTGTTTCTCCATTATATTTGAGTTTACAAACAGATGGCTATGTATCATTATGGGAATATGATCAGGCAGGAGAAACAGGCGATAACACCGGCCAAATAAATTTCTGGTTATATAAAGAAAGCACATGGCCTAATATACCAGAAGACACTGGTGGATTTTATGAGTACATCTAATGGTATATGTTAATAAGTTCGATATCAACAAGAATTCTAATGCTAGAGAACTACAACAGTTCCTTTCTGAAAACAGCATCAGCTCTGGTAAGATACTTAAAATAGAAAGCATTCCCAGGAACGATGACTTTCTTAGTATTATAATATTCTGGACTGATGAAGATATAAGCAGCTCTATAGAAGTTGCATTTGAAGAGACAGAGTCACAGGCTACCAGAGCTGTTATAGATGCACGCATAGGCACTGAGAATGACGGTGCTAATAATGGAAAATTAATATTAAGAACCGGAATTATTCCGCAATGAGCTTAAACCAGATCGTTAAATCAGCCAAGTTTGATATTCCGTCAAACAGCGATGCTGCTAATATCCAGGACTTTATGAAGGCCAATGATATTACAGCATCCAAGCTTGTTGATGTTGAATGTATATATAGAAGCGATAACATGCAGACTGTTATTATCTTTTATATTGATGGTGAGCTTGAGGATCTAGTTCAACCAAGAGGCCCTCAGGGACCACAAGGAAAACCTGGCGCTCAAGGTCCAAAAGGAGAGCGTGGAAGATCAGGGACTGATGGCGATATATATATGGAGGCAGTCTGTGTATATTACTACAGAAAGATTGATGGATCTCCCGATTATGACTCTGATCCTAACCATGTTTGCTGTAAATATTTAGATGAGCCGCTAACATTCCCTGATTTCTCTGAAGAAGTAGACGATTGGGAGCCTGGTCAGTATTACGAGACAGACGAGTGGGTGGCTTATTCAAGCGTTAGGCAATGCGATCCTAACTCTCCATTCGATAACCCATGCTGTCCTCCATGTAAGCCGTGCTTTTCTTCTTATTCGTCATACAGTAGCAACTCAAGTTCTAACTCATCTTCTTCGAGTATATCTTCGTCAAGCAAAAGCTCTTCTAGCTTTAGCTCGTCAGTTAGCTCTAGCAATTCTTCAAGTAGTAGTTCATCTAATTCTTCAAGTAGTAGTTCATCTAATTCTTCAAGTAGTAGTTCATCTAATTCTTCAAGTAGTAGTTCATCTAATTCTTCAAGTAGTAGTTAATCTAA